>Ga0208792_1000690_pt1 | contig 12194 bp, 24 predicted proteins | sample 14_taG_FD_184087 | JGI IMG/M metagenome (GOLD analysis project Ga0208792, IMG submission 184087) | Marine viral communities from the Subarctic Pacific Ocean - 14_ETSP_OMZ_AT15311 metaG (SPAdes) (version 2) | ecosystem: Environmental > Aquatic > Marine > Oceanic | place: Pacific Ocean | collected...
TCCACGCTGGCCTGAGTATATCGCAGCCAAGGATGCCTACCCTAAGAAGACATGCCTGTGGACAGGTAACGGCTTTGTGATGCCATGGACTGACCCAGTTCAACCTGAGCAGGGGTACAGCAAGCAACACAAAAAGCTAGGTGGTAAGTCACAACGTACAAAGGATATACGATCAGCCACACCCCGTGGCTTTGCTAAGGCAGTCTATGAGTTTAACAGCCAATCAGTAGAGGAGATGGCATAAATGACACACTTCCAGGATTACTTTTTAAACTTATTGTAATGCACAACTAATGGGCCTAGGTATGGGTCACACACAAAGGAGAGTAAGACATGACCAAGACAATAACAAAGATGAATGACTTAGGCTGTGGCTGGACAGGTATGCTATACAGTGATGGCACAATGCGACTATACTCCAGTCATCTGCCCCCGAGCCGCTGCGTTGATCTGCCCAAGGCAAGTGTCGATACGTTATCTCGTATCTTTAAAGAGATCCAAGGGGACATTCCCTATACTAGTAACGGTAAGGAGGCATAACAAATGTATACGATAGAGCTAACATCAAGCCAGATGCTGATGATGAAAACCATTATTGAAAACGACATGTTTTGTTCTGAACAGGACATGCCTGACTACAAGGATGAAGAGTATCTGTTGTACTTCCTTGATCGGTGCCAAGTGTACAACCAAGTATTAGAGGAGCTAAGCACATGATCCGCATCATACTGTCCAGCAAGAAGACTAACAAAGAGATATGCTATCACACTGTGCAGCGCATGGATGAAGCAGAACGTCATGCGGAAGTGTATAGCCGCATGGAAGGTATCAAAGTAGAAGTGTTGCAGGATTGCAACGTGATATAATGGTAACATTGACGCAGCTAAACATAACGACTAACCTACATATGTCTAACACAGGAGAGACAGACATGACTAACACACAAAACTCTAAGATCATCACACACCTTCGTGCTACCAAGGGTCTGACCCAGCGTGAGGCTATGCTGGACTACAGTATTCAGTCATTCACTAAGCGTATCTCTGAGCTACGCAAGTCAGGGTATCGCATTGATGGCGTTAAGGGTAAGCACCCTGTGACTGGTCAGCAGTACACACGCTACGTTCTGATTGATGAAACTAGTGGAGCGTAAGGGTAAATACATAGGGTATGATGGTGATGGGAGAGTTGTCATCATATCCTCTAACAAAAGTATAGTAATTCAATACCTTAAAGAGAGAGAACAATGACTAAGAAGATAATCAAAACAGAACTAACTCGTGACGAAGTACTTAAACTACTGGAAGTATACACCTGTATGGACAGCATGGTGGATGACACAATGGAGATGATGGACGTGCGACTGTCGCAACTCAGTGATCTGCGAGATAAGGCTTATGCGTTGAAACATATGTTTGACTTCCGTCCGACTGTAAAGGATGATGGTAACCCTAACCACTGGAAGCCATATGTATTGCCTGATGATCCAACCGCTTGGTACTACGAAGGAGACAGCTAATGATTGCAAGTAAAGCCATAAAAGTATACGCCAGTGTAGGCCAACCTGATGGTGAGTATGTCACTACAGTGTTCACCCCTCACGATGCTATCCAGGCTCGTACTAAACTGTTCAAGCGCACAGGTGTTCGCCGTGTCATATTCAAGACAGCAGCAGAGAAAGAGCTTGTCTCATACAACAATGACAGGGTATCAAAACTATGATAAGAAACTTATTTGCATTATATATACTGTGGCCTTTCATAGCATTGCTACTGATATATGTATGCTAATACTAATGGCCCACACGATGATTGTACACATTGGGTGGGCTACTTACCTAAGTAGGAGAGAGAGAATGAGAATACCTAACAGCAAAGACACACTAGGAAAACTACTATCATACTACCTCAAAAGTGCTGCCTTTGCTAAACTCAAAGGTAGAACTCAGAAGAGTTATGAGGCTCACCTAAACAATGTAAGTAATACATTCGTGGGCAGTCGTAAGTTGAAAAACTTTATAATCGAAGACATCAAGCCTAGCCACCTAAACAATGCCTATGAGCAGTGGCTAAGCAGCGGTACTCGTACTGCTAACTATCGAAAGTCTAGCCTGAGTGCAGCTTGGAATTATGGTATGCGTAATGACATCATGGATAACAATCCTGTTAGTCGCATAAAGACACAAGCAGACAGTCAGCGCAGCGTGAAGTGGAGCAAGGATCAAGTCAAGACATTCCTGAGTACAGGATATTCAGATATGCGCTGGCGTAGTATTACTCTGATTGTACACATGGCATATGACTGGGGTCAACGTGTAGGTGATATGCGTACACTCACATGGGATAAGTTAGACCTATCAGAGTGCCGCCTAGATATTACACAGTCTAAGCGTGGAGCAGAGGTACACCTACCAATCAGTGCGGGGCTTTGCCGTATGCTACAACAACAGAAGGAAGATTTCGGATTCCAGGATTGTGTTGCACCTAGAGTTTATCCTAGAGCAGGGGCTTATACACCCTATGATATTGAAGAAGTATCTTACTATATCAATGAGGTACTAGCAGAAGCTAACCTACCTAGCCACCTCACTGCTATGGACTTACGGCGTACAGCTGTGACAGAGATGATGGAGGCTGGTGTTGACCTTGCAGGTATCATGCAGGTAACAGGACATAAGAGTGTCAACAGTGTGAAGCCTTACATGGTTAATACATTCAGTGGTGCATCCAAGGCACTAGCAGCGAGAGGTAATGATGATGAACATTCGTAAATACCTCGACAGCCTAGACCTACGTGAGGATGAGAGTAGACGCATGAACTGCCCCTCATGCCACAGTAAAAACACATTCACTGTCACTAAAGAGATGGGACAGATCAAATACAACTGTTACAAGTTAGACTGTAGCATAGGTGGATACCACCACACTGACCTCACAGCAGCAGAGATAAAGATACTCATGGCTAAACAGGAGAAGCCTATACAGTTAGAGCCTGAGACTATGGAGATACCTGAGTATGTCGTACAGCCTACAGCAGAGCATGACAAGTTTCACAGGTTCACACGGCGCTGGGGTATTGTAGACAGGCGGCTACTCTATGACGTTAAGGATGAACGTGTTGTGTTCCCGATACACTACAAGGGACGCATTGTTGACGCTAACGGTAGGGCTGTAGGCGAGAAGCTGCCTAAGTGGTATCGCTACACAGGTAAGGCTGACTACTACACGATAGGGACGGGTAGCAATCTACTTGTACTGGAGGATTGTGTCTCTGCTATGGTTGCTTACCAAGAGCTTCCCAATGTTACAGCTATGGCTATCCTTGGCACAGCTTTGACATCTGCACACATGAATAAAATAAGTCAGTATGATAATGTCATAGTAGCACTAGATCCTGATGCTGCACACAAGACCTTGCAGTTCAGCAGAGAAATAACACTATGGACAAATGCAAATAGTACAGCCTTTAGGCTTGACGATGACATCAAGTATAGGCTAACTGGTGACCTAGAGAGATTAAAGGAGTTATTATCGTGAATGATCTAAAAGATTTCCTCAAAGATATGGGACTAGAGAGTGTCCACCCTAAGCCCAGCGCAAACAAGCCTGACTATATGCAGCCAGGATATTATGTAGATCCACGAGATGCTAACGGAGAGGTACCCTTCTAATGAAACTAATGTTCTTACTTATATGGTTTAACGCTGTGCCAGAGCAGGGTGTTAGGTATCATCACCTTGGCACATTCGACAATGAAACAAAGTGCATGACAGAGCTTCGTATTGCCTCTGTTCTAGTCAACGATAAACAAGAGACCTTAGAGTGTATTGGAGTACGCATCAATGATTAAAGCAACATACGTTGACCACATGGGTACAGATCTGACAGTAGCTAACGCAGCACGGGTCAGCTTTGGAAAGACAAGTGAGATGGAAGACGATCCTTGGGGGCCACCAGTACTAAAAGGTAAAGACGATAAGCTGATCCGCTACCTTGCCAAGCACAAGCACATCAGTCCATTCGGTCACTGCTTCGCATCGTTTCACATCAAGGCACCAGTGTTCGTAGCACGTCAGTTAGTCAAGCATAAGTTCTTGAGATGGAACGAAATATCCAGGCGTTATGTTAAAGATGAGCCAGAGTTTTACCAACCTAAGCTACGTTCTGCCGCCAAAGATAAGAAGCAGGGTAGTGGTGACCCTCTGATACTTAGCATACAGCAGGATGAAGTGATCAAACAGGTTCACATTCAAGCGGATAAGCAGTACAGATACCTACTACAGACAGGCGTTTGTGAGGAACAAGCAAGGGGTATCCTTCCTCTGAACCACATGACGGAGTGGTACTGGTCAGGTAGTCTTGACGCCTTCGCTGATATGTGTAACTTACGCTGCAAGTCTGATACTCAGTCAGAGACACGAGAGGTAGCACGACAAATAGATCATAAGATGATTGAACTATTCCCTGTGTCGTGGGATGCACTAACGGAGGATGATGATGACTGATAATGAGTGGCCTTTAGAGGCAGACTTTAGTGACATCAGACCTATGACACCAGAGGAACGTAAAGCGGCACAGGAACGTGACGAAAGGAATGGTAAGAGTAATGATAAAGAGCCAGTGGAAGAAGCTAGTAGCAGCAGAGCAAGCATACAAGGATAGCGTAATGAGAGATCACGAGTTCAGTAACACAGTATTAGCAGAGCATACAGCAGACATCGTGAATGAACCTAAGCACTATGCACGGTGGGCCATTGAGCCTATCACATACATCATGCGTAATGGCTTTGACTTCTGGCGTGGCAACATTATTAAGTATGCCAGTCGTGCAGGTTACAAGATGTACGAGGGTAAGACGCAGGTAGAAAGTGAGATCATTGACTTAGAGAAAGTTCAACGCTATTGTCAGATGCGTATCAATCAACTTAATGGAGAAGATAAGCTATGATACCTATAGGTCAACTAAGATTGTTACTCACTAAGGCGGGGCTAGAGTATGTTATCACTCGTGTTGAGGGTAACGTAGCACACGTCAACATTCTTGTAGCGGAGCAACCCGATGTACACAGTTGAGTTTGAATCAGATGCAGCAGTAATCACAACACTAGATCAAAGTGATATGTATGAAGATGTTGAGGTTATCTTGGGTGATGGAGGTGATGTGTACATCAGACAGTATGAACCAGACATGGATTCATACCAGCTAATACTCATGAGCGCACAGCAGTGGATAGACTTGATGGCTGCATACAAAAGCAAGGAAGGGGCGTACTACTTGGAGGTGAGACATGAGTGATGAGGGAATGTATTTCTTGGGTGGTGCTTTTGCAGTTTATGTGTTAGCACTTCCCTTATTCTATCATATGGTAGAGCCAGAAGATCCTGAGGAGAATACTTCTGGCCCTATCAAGTTCGCCTTCCTGTGGCCTCTGATTGCACTGGAAGTAATATACCGTATCTTTGTAGGAGAGAGAAACAATGATGGAACTGGCACTAATTAAGACGTTACTTAGTCGTGACTTCTATGAACAACACAAGGGTATACGTTGCCCAGACAAAATCTTTACCAAGGATGTGCGTAAGATCAAACAGGCACTAGATGCAGCGATGCGTACATATGATGGTGATCTTAATACATCAGACTTAGAGGCTTTGTTCTACTCTCAGAACCAGACAATGACTACTGCCACTAAGACTGCCTACTCTGATCTCTTCCGTAAGATAGACAGAGAGAGCACTATCAAGGAAGAGATTGCTACAGATGTTCTTGGCAAGATGTTTCAACAGTATGTAGGTGAGCAGGTAGCCAACCTTGGCTTTGACTTTGTTAACGGCACACAGACCAGCCTAGAACCTCTTAGACGTATGCTAGAGAACTACAAGGATGACTTCACACCTAACCTTCGCATTGAGTGGGAAGACATCAGTATCGACACGCTACTCAAGGCAAACGATCTGCAGACGCAGTGGAAGTTCAATATACCAAGTCTACGCCGTAAGGTAGAGGGTGTGAGTGGTGGTCACCTATTACTTGTAGGCGCACGGCCTAACACAGGTAAGACATCCTTCCATGCTTCACTGATTGCAGGGCCAGAGGGCTGGGCAAGGCAGGGTGCTAAGTGTGTAGTGCTATGTAATGAGGAGGCGTATGAGCGTGTAGGAGCACGTTACCTTAGCGCAGCCTCTAACATGTCTATGGATGAGGTTAAGGCTAACGTATCCCTCGCACGTAGCCGCTACGAGCCTGTCAGAACTAATATCCGCATCAAGGATAGCACCAACAAGGATATGCAGTGGGTTGAGTCTCTCGTTAAACAAGAGAAGCCTGACATATTGATCTTGGACATGGGTGACAAGTTTGCTAGTAAGACTAGTGATAAGTCCGATGTGTACCTAAAAGATGCAGCTATCTATGCTCGTAACATCGCTAAGCAATACAACTGTTGTGTTGTATGGATGTCACAGTTAAGTGCTGTAGCAGAGGGTAAGGTTTATGTAGACCAGTCCATGATGGAAGGCAGTAAGACAGGTAAAGCAGCAGAGGCAGACCTAATGGTTCTGATCTCTAAGAACCCCATTGTAGAGGGTGCCGATGAGGAAGACACACAACGACACTTGAATATAGCTAAGAATAAGCTTAAGGGTGGTTGGCATGGTGTTGTACACTGTGAGTTAGACGGGGCGAGATCACTATATACAGCCTAGAGGAGAGAGAGATGAGACTTGTATTAGACGTTGAGAACACAACAAACAAACGTAGGGAGAAGCTACACTTAGATCCCTATGAGGAGGGTAACTTCCTTGTGCAAGTCGGTATGCAGAATGCAGACAATGACAAAGAGTTACACATTGTAACATTAGATCACGTTGAGAAGAAGGACACCAGTGGCGCTGGGCGTAAGCTAGTTCAGCAAGTCTTAGATATGACTACTCTTCTAATCATGCACAATGCGCAGCACGATCTCATGTGGCTGTGGGAGTGTGGTTTCAAGTATGACGGGGATGTTTATGACACTATGCTCGCAGAGTATATCTTACTGCGCGGTCAGAAGGAGCCACTAAGCCTAGAGGCCTGTGCAGAACGTAGAAACCTTAACGCTCAGAAGGATGACACTCTCAAGCGTTACTTTAAGGAGGGTTATAACACCAATGAGATTCCTCTCAGTGAGCTTAGCTTTTATCTTAGGTGTGATCTCGACACAACTCGTGAGCTGTTCCACAGCATCGAAGCAGACTACAGTGAACCCGAAAGCGAGTCCCTACACACCATCAGAGATGTCACCTTCCGTACCTGTAAAACCCTTACCAGAATGTATATGTCAGGAATCAGGGTGGATCGAACAGCCCTAGAAGGTGTGCGTTTAGAGTTTGAGCGTGAGAAGGCAGACATTGAGGATCGACTACAACACAAGGTACGTGAGATCATGGGTGACACACCTATCAATCTTAACTCACCAGAGCAGATGTCTCAGGTTGTCTTCTCTCGTAAGATTAACAACAAGAAGGAGTGGGCTGACCTGTTTGAGTATGTGAGTAGTGCTAAAGAGTTTAAGCAGGCAGTAGATGCAAACAGTACTATCATAAAACGTACCAAGGCTTTTACATGCCCTACATGTTCTGGCACAGGTAAGACGTACAAGATAAAGAAGGATGGCACTAAGTTTGCCAAGCCTAATAAATGCAAGGAATGTGATTCTCGTGGCTACGGTCTCAAAGAGCTTAACCACATTGCAGGTCTAGGCTTTGGTGCGCCAAGCAAAAAGTGGGTTAGTGCCAATGGCTTTAGTACAGGAAAGGATAACCTAGATGTACTTGTGGGTACTGCTAAAACGAACAACATGGACGCTGCTGTTGAGTTTCTTACTGACCTTAAGCGTCTTTCTGCTGTTAGTAGCTACCTCTCTAGTTTTGTGGAGGGTATCGACACATTTACCAAGTCAGACGGATTCCTGCATGTTGGACTCACTCAGCACATCACCAGTACAGGTAGATTTTCTGGACGAAACCCCAACATGCAAAACATGCCTAGGGGCGGCACGTTTCCCGTAAAGCGTGTATTTGTATCTCGCTGGGAGGATGGCTATATTTGTGAGGCTGACTTTGCACAGCTAGAGTTTCGCACGGCTGCGTTCCTAGCTCAGGATGAAGTTGCTATGGAAGAGATTGCTACAGGGTTTGACGTACACAGTTACACTGCACAGGTTATCACTGATGCAGGACAGCCTACGTCACGCCAAGAAGCAAAGGCTCATACGTTTGCACCCCTCTTTGGGGCTACAGGGTATGGCAGATCTAAGGCTGAAGAAGCTTATTACATTCACTTCACTGAGAAGTATGAGGGTGTAGCTAAGTGGCATAAGAGCTTAGCTGATGAAGCAGTGAGGTTCAATAAGATTACCAATGTATCAGGGCGTCAGTATGCGTTTCCTGATGTTAAGCGCAACAAACGTGGCGGGGTATCACACTTCACTATGATTAAGAACTATCCAGTGCAGGGTTTTGCTACTGGTGATGTTGTTCCTGTTGTGCTTATCGAACTAGAGGAGAGGTTGAAAGGTCTACGCTCTTGCTTAGTGAACACTGTTCATGACTCAACTGTTATAGACATTCACCCAGAGGAGAAGGAGACTGTGCTACAGATTATTGAAGACATGAATGAGGGCTTGACAGACCTAATAGAACAAGCCTATAACGTTAAGATGAATGTGCCTCTATTATTAGAATCAAAAATCGGGCCGAATTGGCTTGACGTGAAGGATATATGAGGTATAACTAAGACTCTTTTTGACTGTAATAAAGGATATACAGATGAGTACAGAACTATCAACAACAGGTTCGTCAAACCCACTAGCAGAGCTTATGGGTGAACCTAAACCAGCAACACAATCACGGTCATCTCTGGCTCGTGTTAACGTGTTAAGCACAGCTATTAAAGGCGAGATTGAGCTTGGCGGTAAGAAAATTAAGACAGATGTTGTACCTGTAGGGTCTTACAAGATCACGCTGGGTGAAGATGTTTTCTACGCTGAGAGTGTAGAGGTACGTCTGTTAGCGGATCGTTACCAGTTTCAGCGGTGGAACTCCTCCACTAATGAAATGGAGAAAACTGTTATGAGTAGGTCTACTAATACAGACTTACAAGACAGTGTAGGTGGATACAATCTTGGACGCCCCTCAGGTTACATCGAGGATTGGAATGCTCTTCCAGAGGCTACTAAGGATATTATCCGAAACGCCAAGCGAGTTAAGATCTTCATGGGTACTCTCACAGTTAATACACCCCTTGATGATACGGGTACACCCATCTCTGGTGAGTACGTAGATATTCCATTCGTAATGGACGTTAAGAACAATGACAGTCTCAGGAGCATAGCAGCTACACAGAAGGCTATTGATCGTAAGAACGGTCTTCCTTATATGTCTAAGATTACACTTACTGGTGCAGAAGGGTCTATCCCTACAGGTGCTACCTTTGGGTATATACTTTCTTCTGTGGGAGACAATGTCACGCCATCAGATGAGGATACTTCCTACATGCAACAGGTGGCATCCGACTTCTTGGATTACATTCACTACTCAAACGGTAAGATCCTAGATCTACACAATGAGCGTTCTAACACGAGTATGAGTGCAGAAGATGCTGACCTTGTAGGTTCTATCATCAACGTAGAAGAGGCGGCATACTAATGAATCACCCTGCAGAAATAGCTGTTTTCTCTTTCTTGCAGAAGGCTATGGCAGGTGAGACTACTATGACAGAGGGGGTGGCTAAACAAGTCGCCTCCGATGTTGAGGCTGCTTTGTACAAGCAGTTCTCAGGTGGCCCACGTGATGCTTTCCGTTTACGGATGTCTAATATCGGTAGACCAAAGTGTCAGCTATGGTTTGACAAGAATGATCCAGAAGACAAGACACCCTTTCCTCCACACTTCCTGATGAACATGATCCTAGGCGACATAGTCGAGGCTGTGTTCAAAGGTATACTGCGTTCAGCAGGTGTAGAGTTTAAGGATAACGAGAAGGTAACACTCAAGTTACCACACGGTCAACAGATCAAGGGTGAGTATGACATGGAGATGGACGGGCGCATTGATGATGTTAAGTCTGCCTCACCTTGGTCATACGACAACAAGTTTGCATCCTTTGGTTCTCTTGCTTACAAGGATGGCTTTGGCTATGTATCACAGCTTGTGGGCTACGCAGAGGCCGCTGGAAAGGATGTAGGTGGTTGGTGGGTAGTCAACAAAGCAAACGGTAAGTTTAAGTATGTAGACGCCTCTGAGGACGTAGACAGGGAAGCAGTCCTAGCCGACATCCAAGCTACCGTAGACTACATCGACAATGACGAACCGTTTGAGCGTTGCTTTGAGCCAGTAGAAGAGTCCTTCTATCGTAAGAAGACAGGCAACTGGATCTTACCTGATGACTGTAAGTTCTGTAGCTTTAAGCACAAGTGTCATGACAGCTTTGATTCACGTCCTAGCATCCCTAGCAAGTCAAAGAATCCACAGATAGTTGACTACACTTACATTGCACCTGAGTACTTAGATGAACAGGAAGCATAACTCTCGCATGTATCGCAGTGGTCTTGAAGTAGAGGCTGCTGCTTACCTCAAAGACAGACAAAAGAAAGTAGCATACGAAGAGCTAAAGATTGAATGGGAAGATCTAAAGTATCGCACTTACACACCTGACTTTGAGTTAGACAATGGTATCATTATTGAGACAAAGGGCATCTTCTCAGCTGCAGATCGTAGGAAGCACATTGAGATACAGCGACAGCATCCAGGCTTGGATATTAGATTTGTATTCAGTAATGCTAGATCACGTCTTTACAAGGGAGCCAAGAGTAGGTATTGCGATTGGTGTGACCAGAAAGGCTTTAAGTGGGCTAACCGTGTCATACCAGAAGAATGGCTAAAAGAGAAAGGCTCTCGCATGAAAGAGCAACGCCTCAAAGTTAAAAGGAGAACGTAATGGCCTACGAGATTAAACCTGGTGATGTAGCTATAGTATTATCCCCTGTGATTGAAGATGGTGAGTGGAACGGTAACATTAAGACAGGTATGGTGTTTGGTTCTGCTGGTTCTGAGGAAGGTATGAGGGCTGCACTAGATGAGGCACTTACTATGTCTGCAGCACAGAAATTCCTAGAGATATACCCTGATGCTTGGGATGACTTCTCTGATATAAGGTCTGATATAATGCAGGCCATGTTCCCTGAGGAGTTTCATGAAGCAGAAGTAGAGCTAGAAGAGTTACAAGAAGTCTCTGTAGAGGGTAATGTTTACACGTTAGGCCGCTGGACTAAAACAGAGGGTAACGCATGAAGAAGTTTAGCGTTACCTTTGTTGCGAAGGTAGATGATAACAACAACATACTATCATCATACGAAGAGAACCACGAACAAGATATTTACGACTTAATAACAGATGTTATTTACGATGTAGATGACGTGGAAATAGAGAACTTAAATGTTAGGGAGAGAACATGATTACACAGGAAGACATTGACGCCTTTGCGGATATGATGGATGTTAGTCCTCAGGATTATTCGTACTGGGTAGAGGGTAAGATCGTCACAGAGGGCGAGACCCGCTTAGTTGAAAACACACTAGGCTTAGTAGGTGAAGCAGGTGAGGTAGCAGAGAAGATCAAGAAGATGCTGCGTGACTCCAATAAAGTCTCAGCAGATGAGATTGTAAAAGAGTTAGGTGACGTTGTGTTCTATGCTACAGCCCTAGCTAACTACTTTAACAGTGACCTCACAGAGGTGCTACAAGTTAACATGGATAAACTAAACAGCCGTGCTAAGCGTGGCGTTATTAAAGGATCAGGTGACAACCGATGAGTAACCAATTAGCAACCGATTATCAATCATTCATTCACAAGTCACGCTATGCTAAATACTTTGATGGTCAAGGCCGTGAGTCATGGGGCAGCACAGTAGGCCGCTACATGGACAATGTAGTACGCCGTGTTACAGGTGATAACTCTTACATTGATGATATTGAGCAGGCTATTCTAGGCCAAGAGATCATGCCATCCATGAGAGCTATGATGACAGCTGGCCCAGCATTAGATCGTGACAACACTGCAGGCTACAACTGTAGCTACCTACCCGTAGATGACCCTAAGTCCTTCGATGAGGCTATGTACATTCTCCTCTGCGGGACTGGTGTCGGGTTCTCCGTTG
>Ga0208792_1000696_pt1 | contig 12147 bp, 2 predicted proteins | sample 14_taG_FD_184087 | JGI IMG/M metagenome (GOLD analysis project Ga0208792, IMG submission 184087) | Marine viral communities from the Subarctic Pacific Ocean - 14_ETSP_OMZ_AT15311 metaG (SPAdes) (version 2) | ecosystem: Environmental > Aquatic > Marine > Oceanic | place: Pacific Ocean | collected...
TAAAGACGGAACAGAAAAAAGAGACGAGCTTGTTAGCAAGTCAAAAGCAATATTATTTGGAATTTTATTTTAAGAGGTAAATCATGGCACTAAAAAACGTAACAATTGGCAACACAAACACTAACATTTTAGATGGCAATCAAGGAGCATCGGTTGCTATTACTGTTATGTTTGTAACAAATACCTCCAGCGGCGCTGCTACCTTTACATTATACGCAATTGATTATAATGATGCTAATCAAACAACTCGAGATCAAAATACAATACTTAAAGATGTGTCTATTAGTGCAGGAGATACCTTTACACTTGATACAGAAAAGTTAGTTTTAGGGTTTGATCCTGTTGGAGGCGCAGCTGACAAAATTATTGCAGTAAGTGATACATCAAGTGCATTAAATGTTACAATGAGTTATGTGGAACTATAAGATATGAAGTTTATTAAAAACCCTGATCTAAATCCTAAAAGTGTAACTGATAATTCAGTTACAGTAAATGCAGATAAACAAGTAATATTTGGAACAACTGAATCGATAACAGTTCCAAAAGGCACAGAAGCTGAAAGGCCAACGTCTCCAGTAACTGGTATGATAAGATATAATACTGATGATAATGAATTTGAAATGTATCAAGAAGTAAATGGTTCGAGTGCTTGGAGAGAAGTTAGGTTTAAAGAACCTACTACTATTTCTGTAGAAAGATTCGGACCAGGTGACTTTGTAACTACTGACTTTGGTCCTTTAGATTCTGGAGATCCTGACTTTCCGTTATATACAGATCCTGCACAAGTATTAGTTTTTGTAGGTAATGTTATACAAATACCTAACATAAATTATATAATTACTACCGGCGGCGGATCGTCTTATGTACAATTTACAGACGAAGTTCCGCCATTGGACGAATACGTTACTGTGATACACGGCTTGGGCCGTTAACATACCCTTATAGACTATAAATTTACTTTCATGATAAATACAATAACGCATAATAAAATGCGCTAAAGAACTGTGGTCAACCGGCAAAGAGCAAACGCTGAAAAATTGGTTGGAGCGACAAGATCGCCGTGGAGGAGAAGTTTATATGCCAACGAATTTAGGTAGAATATCAGGACCATTACTCAAGTCAACACTTACCCGAGACGGTGTTGATCTTCAGATACAAAATACAATAAATGATCCACAACCAATACTTAAAGTAGATGTTGACACGGGACGAATTGGCATTGGCACAGGCACTCCGGTTTCTGAGCTTGATGTTGTAGGTACTACAAATACAGATTTTCTAACAGTTGAAAATACTATAACTACAACAGATATTACATCTCCTGTAGGATCCAATCTTACTATATCTCCAGGCACAGGCGGCACTGTACAAATACTCGGGTTCGAAGTTAGCAATACAGCAGTTAGTTTTGATGTAGATGAAATTGTAGCTAATAATTTAAGACTTGCAGGCGACGGAGATGCAACTACAGTTGAATCTCTTGCATCTAACACAGACTTGTTTATTAACAGTGCAGGCACAGGTAAAATAATTACTAACGGTATTGATTTACTATTAGATGAAGGAAATACATATTATGTTACTGCAAACGGCAATGATCTAAACGCTGGTACAGCAACAAATAATGCATTTGCATCTGTTCGACAAGCTGTATTAGTAGCACCTGAAAATTCAACAATTAAAATTGGAGCAGGTACATTTACAGAAATTACTCCAATTACTCTTAAAAGAGGACAACAAATTATAGGTAGTGGGTTAAGAACTACACAACTTAAACCTGATGTCTCTACTCAAAATAAAGATTTTTTTGCATCTAACGGTGAAGTAACTATTGAAGATTTAACTATTAGAGATATTCTGTTTAATGTAAACGGAAATCCAGAAGTTAATATTGTATCAGAATCTAATTTTACATCAAGTGTAGCAGCTCTTGACGACAAAGTCGGCGGCAGTGTTGCAATTGGAAATAATAAAATACTTGTTGGTGCTAAAAATGACGGCAGCGGCATTGGTGCTGCATTTATATATAATAACGATAGCACTAATGAAATAATATTAACTCCTAGTAACGGAACTGGCGGAGATGCATTTGGAACAACTGTTGCAATTGCTGATAGTAAATGTATTGTTGCTGCTCCTAATCAGTCAACCTTTACAGGTTCTGTTTATGTTTATGAATTAGACGGCACAGGCGAAGTTATTATTACAGCAAGTGATAGTGCAATAAGTAACTACTTTGGTTACGATGTCGCAGCAGGATTGAATAAAGTAGTTGTAGGTACTGATGTAGAAAAAGTTTATACATTTAATTACGACGGTACAGGACAAAATATTATTGTTCCGAGCGACTCTCCAGACGGTTTTGGTAAATCTGTTGCTATAGGAGAGAATAAAATCGTTGTAGGTGCGCCAGCAACAAGTTCAAATACTGGTGCTGTTTACATTTATGACGTAGATGGATCAAATGAAATAAAAATTATTGCTAGTGATGCAACTGTTGGTGATTTCTTTGGCGCTTCAGTAGCAATTGGTGAAGAAAAAATTGTTGTGGGTGCATACGGAGAAACAGGCGGCGCTGGCGCTGTTTACATTTATGATTTAGACGGCACAAACGAAATAAAAGTATCTAACCCAGACCCAGTATCAAACGATAGATTTGGTTGGGACGTAACAACCTACAACGAAAGAATTATAGTTAGTGCTTATCAAGACACTAGCAGTACAGGTGCTGTTTATACAATATTTACAAATGGAGCACTACCAGAAAAAATCGTTGCATCGAACGGTGTTACAGATGACGACTACGGATTTAGTGTTGCTGCTGGAGATAATAAACTTATAGTCGGCGCACCAGGCGGAGTTAATACAAAAGCAGGTAAAGTATATTCTTATAATTTCCAAGGAACTGGCAGTGGATATGCAGTTTGCTACCAACCAGGTGCAGATATTCAGTTAAGAAGTTCTTATATTAAAAACGTAACTATTTTAAACAAAGGGTCAGTTACATCAGCTGCTGATCCGTATGGTTTTGGTTCAGGTGATGCTGGACGAGGAATTATTGTAGACGGATCTAAAGTAGCATCAGGATCAATTGAAGCAGCAATGTTGTTTAGTGACGTTACAGTATTTGCTCCTGCGAGTGTAGGATTAGTATTAAAAGACGGTGCAAGAGCAGAATGGCTTAATAGTTTTGTATACTTTGCCGACTTTGGTATTATTGGTGAATCAGGTACAAAAGGTGCATTTAACAATGGTAAAACAAAACTAACTTTATCTGGAATATCAGGTACATTCCAAGCTAACGACGAAGTTACATTTACATCAACAGACGGATCAACAGTTGTAACAGTTGATATTGAAAGTGTTGACGGTAATACTCTTATTATTGATGGTAGAGAAGATTCATTTGAAGGATTTGATTTTACTCCACAAAATATCTTAGCAACACCAAGCGGTGCAACTGCTACAACAATTACAGCTTATGATAGAAAAGATTTTGGTGCAGAGTTACGTAGTATATCAAGTGCTAATGTTTACGGTAATCACGGTGTTAAAGCAGACGGACCTGATGTTAGATTAAGACTATCGAGTCATGATTTTGGATACATTGGCGTAGGTTCGTCAATTGAAAACATAGATGCTGATGTTATTACTGCAAATGAAGTAATAGAAGCTAATGGCGGTAAAGTATTTTATAATAGTACTGACCAATACGGTGACTTTAGAATTGGTGACTTATTTCTTGTTGATCAAGAAACAGGTAGTGTTAGTTTTCAAGGCGGCGAGTTTGATGTACAAAGTATAAGTGGTATTACATTTACAGATGGCGGCAATACTACTATTGTTGATCCTACACAGATTAAAACAGGTAGTATTACAATTGCCGGTGATCAAATTCGAAATGATTCCGGGAATGTTAGAATAACATCACCGTTAGTTGTAGAAGATCCGATGACAGCAACAGGACTTGCTACGTTTACAGATAATGTACAAGTTAACGGAACTCTTAATGTTAATGGGCAATCATCTTTAGCAAGTGTGAATGTTGAAGACTTAACTGTTAATAGAGTTGTATATACAGGTACAAACGGTGAATTAAGAGATACATCTAATTTACAATATAATGGTAGTATACTTACTGTAACAGGAGATACAGTTACAACTAATATTGATGTTACAACTGAAGCAACTCTTGCAAGTGCTATAATTAGTGATCTTACTGCTACAAGAATACCAGTTGTAGGTACATCAGGAGCAATAGAAGATCATGTAGATCTAACTTACACAACAGGTACAAGTACATTAAATGTTGCCGGACAAGCAAATCTTGCAAGTGCAAACGTTAGTGACTTAACTGATACAAGAATTGTTTATGCTGGTACAGGTGGAGAACTACAGGATAGTGCTAATATGGTATTTGATGGCACTGACTTAACCGTTGCAAGTGCAAAAATATCAGATCTTACAAATGACAGACTAACATTTGCAGGTCTTAACGGAGCATTAGAAGATAGTGCAAACTTAACATATGACGGATTTACCCTTACTGCAAATAACCTAACTTTTACAGGGTCAACTATTGCACACACAGGTGGCAATACTCAAACAATTATATTAGATGCTAATTTACAAATTAACGGAACAACAACAACTGTTAATAGTACAACTGTAACAGTTGACGATCCGATAATTACATTAGGCGGCGATACTGCTCCTGCTTCCAACGATTCAAAAGATAGAGGTGTTGAATTCCGTTGGCATGACGGTGCAACAGCAAAAGATGGTTTCTTTGGATTTGACGAAAGCACAGGTTACTTTACATTTATTCCTGACGCTACTAATACATCAGAAGTATTCAGCGGTGGAGCCGGACGTATTGACGTTGGTAGTGCGCAACTTGGTAATTTAACTTCAGGAAGAATACCTTTTGCATCGGCAAACGGCTTACTTGTAGATACAGCAGAACTTGCATTTAATCAAGGAAATAGTACAGTTACAGTTGATGGTAATTTAACAGTTACAGGTACATTTAGTCAAAGTGCAGGCGCAAGCGGCTCGAGTTTTAATAGTTTACAAATCGACGATTTGTTCTTTGATAATAATACTATTTCTGTCACAACATCTGGCGAAGATCTAAACATTGATCTCTTTAATGACTCGTTAATGAATGTTGGCGGTGGCTTAACAGTTGCTGGTAATATTACTCCTGTAACAGGTAGAAGTTATGATTTAGGTACACAAGAAAAAGCATTCCGTAGTTTATATCTTGGTACATGGGAATTACAAAGAGAAGATGGATACTTACCAGCTGAACAAACATATCAAAATTTAAATATATCAAATCTCGGCAACGGTGGATTTGTTGACTTTGATTTTGCTTCAGCAATAACACTACCAGTTGGCGATACTGTTGCAAGACCAAAAATTCCAGTAGCAACGCCTGCGGTATATAATGTTACACTTTCGTATGACGCTGGTGAAGGCTCAATGTCAGCAACAGGCGATCTTACTTCTCCGTTTAATGTTAATGTTGGCGATGTTATTAATATCCTTAACAGCACAGGTGAAGACCTTTATATTAAAAACGATGATTCAACTGGTACTGCCGGCGCAATTCTTGGAAACCCAGCTGTTATAAACAATGGTGCTACAAATGGCAATACTATAATATTTAAACCAAACGAACTAACACCAGGGCTTGGTGCGTTGTTTATTAGAATGGTAACAACAGAAACTAATAGTATTCCGTTGAATACTGCTGCAGGTACTGTTCGAGGTAAAACAGGACAAATACGTTTTAACACAGACGATGTGCGTTTTGAAGGATACAATGGCATTGATTGGATCGGACTTGGCGGATTAGCAGATGTCGATCAAGATACATTTATCTCTGCAGAAACATCGCCGGGCGCAGATAACGACGAATTATTATTTGTTACTGAAAGTATTACTCGTGTAAAAGTAGATGGTAATGGATTACAGGTTACTACAGAAGCAGGTTCGCCTGCTACTGGATTAGTATTAGATGGCAACACAATTAGTACAGTTATTGGTAATCTTACTGTTGCTCCGTATAATAACGGACAATTTATTGTTGCAGGCGATCTTGTTGTACAAGGTACAACAACAACTGTTGATTCAACAACTGTAACAGTAGCTGATCCTATATTAGAATTAGGATCAGGTGGTATTGCTGACGGATTTGACAGAGGTTTAAAACTTACATACAATGACGGATCTATAAAATCAGCATTTATAGGTGCTGACGATAGTAGTGCTGTTAGAGAGTTTGTTTACATTCCTGATGCTACAGATACTTCAAATGTATTCAGTGGAGCATTAGGACAAGCAGCCTTTGGATCATTACGTGTACTTGACTTATCTGCAAATGGTGTTCCGTATATTACGTCAGCAGCAGCAGGCGATCAAGATAACCAACTAAAAACAGATACAGCGTTCATATACGATGAAACTAATTTAAGTATCGGTGCAGCACAAGAATTTACTATTAGTGCTATAAACGGTAACATGGCTACAACCGGAACAGTTAACTTACCGTTTGCAGACGATAGTGTAATGTTTATAACAGGCAGCGGAAACTTAGCTTCAGATGCTAACTTTACATGGGACGGCGCAGCACTTAGTATTTCCGGCGATATATCAATGACAGGAAATATTGTTCCTACAGTTGACTCAGACGGAACAACAGGTTACGATTTAGGCGCAGTTGATAAGAGATGGAGATCATTATACTTATCGGGCGGTAGTTTGCTTATAAATGATATAAAAATTGGTGCAACACCAACTGGTGAAATGCAAGTTAGAAAGTCAGATGGCGGCGCAGTTAATATGCAAATGCATAGAGTTGAAACTACTGAATCACAAATTGGCGATCTTGAAATAATAAATGGAACAATTACAGGTTTATTAACCGACGGTGATATCACACTTCAAACACAAGGTACCGGAGTAGTTCAAGTACCCGGAGACATGCGTGTAGGTGGTACAATTATTGTTGATAACATTGATTCAGATCAAGTTGTGTTTAATGTTGAATTAAGTGCTCCAAGTGCAAGATTTGAAGATATTGACATTATTGGTAACGTAATATCAACTTCAGAAACAAACTCCGATCTTGAACTTAGAGCTGCTGGGTCAGGACAAATTTTTGTAACAGCAGATAATGTACTAATTGACGGTGACGGAATAACTGGCGGCAACTTAACTGTAGCAGGCACAATTGATAATGGTGTTTTAAGCATTGCAACAAATACAATTACTACACTTGCAACAGGTGATGATTTAAACCTCACTGCATTTGGTGAAATGGAAGTTGCTGTTCCGAGTAATGATTTAAGAGTTGATCAAACTCTTGTTGCTAACAGAATACGAGTAAACAATAAAGTTGAAATAGGTTCAACAAATGACCAACTGTTAATTGATGCAATCGGAAATCTAAATGATGCAGTTATTGAAGCAAGATTTGGAGAAAACTTAGTATTAAACAGTGCGACTGGTACAATTGAAGTACCTGTTACAGATGTTAACTTTGGACAAAATTTAACAATAGCAGGAACAAATACAGTTACTGGTTTGAGTACATTAGGAAGCATAAACGTACCTGCAATACCTCAAACAAGAATCGTGTTTACTGATGCTACAACTGGTAACTTTACAAGTGACGAAACATTCCGCATGTTTGGTACTACTGTTAACTTAGGTAGTGATAATATTATACTCAGCGCAGGTTCTGGTAATGTTGACATCAAAGGTGATCAAACAATTAAGGGAACATTAGATGTTGATACAAAAATATTTGCAGCAGAAATTAATATTGAAAATATTAGTGATCAACAAGTACCGTTCGTTGATGTTACAGGAACTATCCAAGGTAATAGAGGCTTTACATATGACGAAGCAAACGCACTACTTACAGTGCCAAACTTATCAGTTGATCAGTTAAACTTTACACAAAATACTATTAGTACAACTGACACTGCTGGAGATATTAGATTACAACCTAACGGGACTGGTTTAGTTATCTTTGAAGGTGACCAAGCTATCCAAGTACCAGTAGGCGGCGAAGTTGCAAGACCATCCGGCGCACAAGGTCAAATAAGATTTAACACAGACCAAACACAGTTTGAAGGTTATACTGATCAGTGGACACCTTTGGGCGGTGTAAGAGATGCTGACAACGACACATTTATACTTCCTGAAGTATCACCAGGTACTGACGAAGATATAATTACTATGACTATTGCTGGTACAGAACGCTTTAGTTTAAGTGCAACTGAGTTACGTACAACTGGAGTACCATTTAAAAATGGCACACTTGTTATTACAGACGGCACAATTGGATCTGAAGTAAACCAAGACGTTATAATTACTTCTAATGGTGTAGGTAAAGTTGATCTACAAAACGAAGTTACTATTAGTGGTAACTTAGATATTGGTAACGATATTTCTGATACAGTTACATTTGTTGGTGTAGTTGATAGTGACATTTTGCCTGATCAAGACGGACTAAGAAACTTAGGTAGCGCAGACAATAGTTGGAATAATTTATTCATAGACGGAACTGCTTCAATAAACATTGCTAACTTAACAAGTGTTGACATAAACGGCGGCAACATTGACGATACTGTAATTGGTGCAACAAATAGAGCAGCAGGTAGCTTTACAACATTAAATGCAAACGACCAAGTAACATTCTCAGGAAATATTGCAAGTGTTGATAGTGCAACTGGTACAATTGCAGTTACAGGCGGCGTTGGTATTAGTCAAAACTTAAATGTTGGACAAAACAGTGTATTTACTGGAACAACTACAGTAAACAGTACATTCTCTGCAACATCAAACGTTAATATAAATGGTGCTGCGGCAGCAATTAGTATTCAACCAACAGGGGTAGGAACTGTTACTATTCGCCCTGGTACAGTTGGTGCAATGGACGACATGGCAATTGGTGCTAATAGTGCAAGCACAGGTGCATTTACTACACTAACATCTAATGCTGCTACTACATTTACACAAGGTACAGAGAGTACAACAAGTACGTCAGGTACACTACAAGTAACTGGCGGTATTGGAGCAACTGGTAATATTAACATTGACGGAAGTCTTGGTGTTGCTACTGATGCTACAATCACAGGCGATGTACAAATTGATGGTGCATTTACTGTAGATCCTGTGAATAATAATATTAGTATGCAACCGAGCGGAAATGGTACAATTACTATAGTACCAGCAGTAGTTGGTAGTATTGATAGAATGAATATCGGTGCTGTTAATAGAGGTTCTGCTGCATTTACTACACTTACATCAAGTGGCTTAACTACAATTACTGATACAACAAGCAGTACACTTACAACAAATGGTGCTCTTGTAGTCGACGGCGGCGTAGGCATTGCTGAAAACTTAAATGTAGGCGGAAACATTAGTGCAAACGAAGTGACATTTACTGGAGGAATTAATTTAAGTCCTGCAAATGCAAATGTAACTATTTCTCCAACTGGTACAGGAGCAGTTACTATAGCACCAGTCGGTGGCTTAACAATTAATCCAACAGCAATTGGTAATATTGACAATGTTGATATTGGTAGTAATGTTCCAGGAGATGCTGTCTTTAATGATGTTACTATCCAAGGCGTAACAAACATCACAGACACAACACAATCTAATAATCCAGATCAAGGTGCATTAATTGTACAAGGTGGTGTAGGTGTTTATAAGAATTTACACGTAGGCGAATATGCTGAAATAGATGCAGGTATACTTGTTAGAGGTATTGCTGGTACAAACAGTGACTTCTATACAAATATTAGAACTGATGATAAAATATTAACAATCGGTGGCGTTACTCCGCCTGCTGCTGCAACGTCAGAAGACAGAGGTGTTGAATTCCGCTGGCACGATGGAGCAAACGATAAAACAGGATTCTTTGGATACCAAGATAGCACAGGGTATTTTGTATTCAAACCAGACGGAACAAATACAGGCGATGTATATACAGGTGATACTGGTACAATTAATGCTACATTCTTAGGTGCATTAACGTCATCAGATGTTACTATTACAGGCGGAAACATTGACGGTACAGTTATTGGTGCTACTACAGAAGCAGATGCAAATGTTGTTAATTTAGTTGCAAATGGTGATATTACACTCGGCGAAGATGATACTAAACTACTTTCAATTAATGCAGAAATTAATACACACGTAATTCCAGCTACTGACAATACATACGATTTAGGTGCCACTAACAACAGTTGGAAAGACTTATTCTTAGGTGGAACACTTGATGCAAATACAGTAAACGCATTAAATGTTGATATCGATGGCGGAGCAATTGATAACACTACTATCGGAGCAACAACTCCAAACACAGGTGCATTTACAACACTAACAGCTAACGATGCTGTAACATTTACAGCAGGAACAAGTAGTACAACAACACTAACTGGTACAGCAGTAATTACTGGTGGTATCGGAGTTAGTGAAAATATTAACGCAGGCGGCAGCGGTACATTTGTTGGACTTGAATCTACAGGTTCAGTAACATTTGATCCAGCAAATGCTGCTATTAGTTTACAGCCTACAGGACTTGGAAGTGTAACTATTGCACCAGGTACTACTGGTACTATAGATAATATGAATATTGGTTCAGTTACAAGAGGAACTGGAGCATTTACTACATTACAAGCAAATGACCAAGTTACATTTAATGCTGGTGTAAACAGTACAGCAGCAAATAATGGTACTGTTGTAGTAGCTGGCGGTGTCGGTGTTAGCCAAGATTTATTTGTCGGCGGCAATGGTACATTTACTGGAAACTTAACTGTAAACGGAACTACTACAACAGTAAATTCAACAACAATTACAGTTGATGATGTAATATTAACTTTAGGTGGCGATACTGCACCTGTAGCTCCAGATAACAAAGATAGAGGTATCGAATTTAGATATTACGGTACTGCACTTGAGCCAAGTAAATTAGGCTTTATGGGCTGGAATAACTCAAGTGGTAAGTTTACAATGCTTCTTGATGTTAGTAATAACTCCGAAGTTGTTACAGGTGATATTGCTACATTACAAGCAAACTTAGAAGGTAATATACTTGCCCAAAGTGCTACAATAAATGCAGGATTTATTAACGGTACTGAAATTGGTACTACAACACCTGATGTTGGTATATTTACAGATCTTACGTCAAACGGTAACACTATTATTGGCGATGCTAATCTTGATACATTAACAATTAATGCTTATATTAGTAGTTCGCTTATTCCAAGCGGTGGCGGATTAGATATTGGTTCAGCAACAAATGAATGGAACGATATTTATATTGATGGCACAGCGTTTATTGATTCATTAGAAGCTGACACTGTTGACATTGATGCAGGTACAATTGATAATATTACATTAGGTACAAATAGCCCTGTAACTGAAGCACAAATTGACAATGTTAATATTGATGGAAATACAATATCAGCATCAAATACCGACGGCGAAATAATTATTCAACCTGATGGAGTTGGAACTGTAATTGTACAAAGTAACCAAGCAATGAAAATACCGCTTGGTACTGATGCAGAACGTCCGGCAGGTACAGCAGGTCAAATTAGATTTAACACATCAAATGAGAAATTTGAAGGATACATTGGCACTGTTTGGACAACATTAGGCGGTGTTAGAGACGCTGACGGCGATACATTTATTGCTCCAGAACTTACTCCAGGATCAAATGACGATACAATATTCTTTTACGTAGGCGGTGTTGAAGTTGCAACACTTGACGCAACAAGTGGATTTGTATTAAATGTTGGTACAATTACAGCGGCAGCATTTGATATTACTGATACAACATTGAGTACAACTACAAGTAACGCAGACTTATTACTATCACCGAATGGTACAGGTAGCGTACAAGTTACAAGTACTAATGCTTCGTCTGCTCCAACTAACGGTGCTTTACAAGTCAAAGGTGGACTTGGTGTAGTACAAAACGTACAGATTGGCAACGATTTAATTGTACAAGGAAGTACTACATTAGGTGATGATAATTCAGCTGATAACGTAGTTATTAACTCAGATCTTGAAGTTAATATGCAAGACAATGCGTTTGGAACATTTGTTATACAAAAC
>Ga0208792_1000698_pt1 | contig 12136 bp, 11 predicted proteins | sample 14_taG_FD_184087 | JGI IMG/M metagenome (GOLD analysis project Ga0208792, IMG submission 184087) | Marine viral communities from the Subarctic Pacific Ocean - 14_ETSP_OMZ_AT15311 metaG (SPAdes) (version 2) | ecosystem: Environmental > Aquatic > Marine > Oceanic | place: Pacific Ocean | collected...
CAGATAACAAGTGAAAACCCAATAGAGCGATTTTACCTGTATAAATATCCAGTGATTTTAAACTTGAAAGGTGATCAAATTAGGACAGCATCTGATCATATTAGGACAGCTAAAACTATGACCTAAAATGATCAGAAGTGTTTGAATATTGGGAGGTTTTGAGGTTTTGAAATGTTAGCAGATGAACCATAAATGTATGGATTGTTAGACCTTTAAACCTTCAAAAATATTGTCAATAATTAGGCGCTAACCTTTGACCCTTTAAAAGGTAGGGGAATATTTTAAAGCTTTTAAAAGTTTGCGAATGATTATTGTTAACATTTGAGAAGCATTCGCATTTGAGAAGTATTAGCAATTGAGAAGCTTTAACGGTTGAGAAGTATTCGCATTTGAGAGTCATTCTCATTAGGCGGGCAGGTGACCGTACCCCCTCCCCCCGCGTGTAATACGTGGTCGTACATTTTCAAAACTTTTAAAGCTGTCAATATTGGGGAATCTTGGGAAAGGGATGCTAACAAAAGATATTGTCGTGCAGGGGTAGAAGCTTTAGAAGGGTAAAAGGGGGTAGAAACAGTTGCGCTCTCTATTTAAAAGCTTTTAAAGCTTTAAAGTGTTGTTTATAGTTGTTGTATAGGACTTATTATCGGTAAAAGCTTTAAAGTACGTTACTTAGTATACAGTTGATTTGTTATTCTGTCAAGTGTTATTTTGATTGTTAATTAAAAAACAAGATTTCGTAAGAAATTTATAAAATATTACTTGACAACTGCTTAATACTGCTGTATAATATAGCACATGACTCAACATGTATCTAAATATTTACCTCGTAGCTCTCAGAAGATAGAAAGAGAGTATACGGAAAAGCAGCAAAGTTTTTTAGAAAACCTACTTACCACAGGAGGTGATCCAAAACAAGCAGCAGAATTGGCAGGTTACTCCGAAGGAAGCTATCCTCAAGTCGTAAAAGCACTTAAACAAGAAATGATAGACTTAGCCTCTGATGTCCTAGCACAATCTGCACCTAAAGCAGCTTTTAAGCTGGTAGAAGTAATGGAAGCAGAAAATGCTATCCCACAGTCCAATGTGAAGATACAAGCTGCTCAGACTATCCTAGACCGTATAGGCTTAGGTAAAGCTGACCGCATTGACATAAACCATAAGGTAGATGAATCTAGCCAAGGGTCTTTATTTATTCTACCTGCTAAAGCAGCAGTAACAGTTGATAATGACGCAGAATACACTATACCCGAAGACTAAGCCCAAAGGTAGAGGCGTAATACCTTTTGGATATACTCACAACAAAGAAACTAATATGTTGGAGGCTATTCCGGGGTATTTAGAAGTTTTAGAAGAAGCTGTCAATGGTCTTTTAGACGAGTCTATATCCTCCTTAAGAGAGGGTCTAGTATTTATAAAAAGTAAACTAGGAGACGATGCAAAGATATCGCATCAAACCTTAAAGAACTACCTAGAGAAATCAGGTGGTAAAGCAACTAGACAGTACACTTATCACTCTGAAGTTAAAGCTAAAATGAGTGCTAAGAAAGCTTTTAAACAGAAAAAAGACACTGTTAAAAGTTTAGAAAAGAAGCTGACTAAAGCAAAGACTCAGTTAAAAAGAAAGACGACAGTACTTAAAAAGCTTGACGAGCCTGCAGAAGCTGTGACAAAGGAAGGTAAGGTTATTGACCTAGAAACACTTCCTCAAAATGTAAAGGCTGAAGTACAGAACAATGTTATTTTTGCTCCGAATGAAGGGCCTCAGACAGAGTTCCTAGCAGCCGCAGAGACGGATGTGTTATACGGAGGAGCTGCAGGGGGTGGAAAGTCCTACGCTATGCTCGTAGACCCCCTCAGATACGCTCACAAAGCTGCTCACAGGGCCTTAATCATTAGAAGGTCTATGCCAGAACTGCGAGAGTTGATAGATAAGTCAAGGGAATTATATCCCAAAGCTTTTCCCGGTTGTAAATATAGGGAAGTAGAAAAGCTCTGGAACTTCCCTAGCGGTGCTAAGATAGAGTTTGGCTTTCTTGAGCGAGATGCAGATGTATATCGCTATCAGGGACAAGCATACAGTTGGATAGGTTTTGATGAGATTACTCACCTTCCTACTGAGTTTAGCTGGAATTACTTAGCTTCACGACTAAGAACAACAGATAGCGAGATAACGCCTTATATGCGTTGTACTGCTAACCCCGGAGGTGTTGGTGCACACTGGGTAAAGAATAGGTATATACAACCATCAGAACCTGACAAAAGCTTTGTAGGTAAAGATGGATTAACACGTAAGTTTATACCAGCTCGTTTAGAAGACAATCCATTCTTAGCAACGGATGGACGTTACGAGCAGATGCTTAAAGCTTTGCCTCCTACGCAACGCAAGCAGCTATTAGAAGGTAATTGGGACGTTAACGAGGGGGCAGCTTTTACCGAATTTAGTATAGAAGAACATGTCATACCACCATTTGAGATCCCTATACACTGGGACAGAGTTAAAGGTATTGACTATGGTTACGCCAGTGAATCAGCCTGTATATGGGCTACAATTGATCCTAGTGACGGTACATTGATAGTCTACCGTGAACTGTATAAGAAGGGTCTTACTGGTGAAGATTTAGGCTATAAGATAACAGAGATGGAACTAGAAGATCCTATGTCTGTCCAAGGAGTTTTAGATACTGCAGCTTGGTCTAGAACAGGTACTACAGGGCCAACAGTCGGAGAAACATTAGTACGACAAGGCCACAAGCTGCGTAGAGCGGATAAGAATAGAATACAGGGTAAAATACAGATTCACGAATACTTGAGGTTACAGCCAAGCGGAAGACCAAGAATACAAATATTTAGTAGCTGTCCCAGCCTGATACGCGAACTTCAAAGCATTCCTCTGGATAAGTCAAACCCTGAAGATGTTGATACTCATGCGCCTGACCACGCATATGATGCCTTAAGGTATCTTATTATGTCTAGGCCAAGAGTAAACGATCCTCTTGCTCAGTTAAGGCACATACGTCTTGAGCAAGCTTATACACCTGCAGATGCAGATTTTGGATATTAATATATGTCAGAACAAAACAGTCTAACAGCTAACGGTCTATACTTTGAAGAGGTAGAAGAAGAGCAAGGTATGCAACTGACTCTAGAAGAGTCTTTGCGTAATAACTTTGTTGGTCTTATTATGGATCGTTATGAGCAAGCAGAAAGCGCCAGAGACTTAGACGAAAGACGATGGCTAGAAGCTTACCACAACTACCGTGGTTTATACGGTAAGAATGTACGTTTTAGAGAATCTGAAAAATCTAGAATATTTGTTAAAGTAACAAAGACAAAAGTACTTGCTGCTTTCGGTCAGTTAGTTGATGTTATCTTTGGCGCTAATAAGTTTCCTATTGGTATCTCAGAAACTAAAGTACCAGAAGGTATTAGCGAGTATGCTCACTTAGACCCTCAAAACCCTTTACCGGGAATTGAAACAAGTTCCGAAGAGTTTCCTGAGAAAAAGGAAGAAGAAGCTAACCCTTATGATGTTGGTTTTGCAGGAGACGGAAAGGTTCTTAAGCCGGGAGCAACTTTTGGATCAGGAGGTTTTGAAGAAACATCTCTTGAAGAAGCCGCAGAAGAAAAGCTAGTTGACGGGCCTAGTCCTAGTCCTCAAGCTCTTCAAGTAAGTCCGGCTAAAGAAGCCGCAAGACGTTTAGAAAAACTAATACACGATCAGATAGAAGAATCAAATGGGGCCAGTGAAATACGTAACGCTCTTTTTGAATCAGCCTTGTTTGGCACAGGCATAGTAAAAGGGCCATTTAACTTTAATAAGACCCTGAGTAGGTGGGAAGAGAATGAAGAAGGAGATAGAAAATATTCTCCAGTGGATGTGCGCGTCCCTCGTATTGAGTTTGTCAGCTTATGGGATTTTTTCCCAGATCCTAATGCTACAAACATAAACGAAGCAGAGTATATATTTCATAGACACAGAATGAATCGTACTAAGATACGATCTTTGGCGAAGATGCCATATTTTGATAAAGATGCAATTCGTCAAGCCTTAATGATGGGGCCTAATTACGAAGAAAAGGATTATGAACAAGAGCTGAAAGATGATCATCGCACAGGCGAAGAAGGTGCAGGACAGTTTGAAGTTCTAGAGTATTGGGGAGTAATAGACGCTGAGTATGCTCGCCAAGTTGGTATGGATATACCAGAGGAAGTAGATGACCTAGATGAAGTGCAAGTAAACGCTTGGATCTGCAACGGTCAAATGTTAAGAGCAGTAATAAATCCTTTTACGCCTTTCAGGTTGCCTTATCATGCCTTTCCTTATGAGCGTAACCCTTATAGCTTTTTTGGCATAGGGGTTGCAGAGAATATGGATGACTCTCAAAAGATCATGAATGGTCATGCTCGTATGGCAATAGACAATCTAGCGTTATCAGGATCACTTGTCTTTGATGTAGACGAGACTGCTCTTGTGGGTGGTCAAAGTATGGAAATATATCCCGGCAAGGTTTTCCGCAGACAAGCAGGAATGCCCGGACAAGCTATCAACGGCTTAAAGTTTCCTAATACCTCACAAGAAAACATGATGATGTTTGATAAGTTCAGACAGCTTGCAGATGAACAAACGGGTATCCCAAGCTATTCACATGGTCAAACAGGTGTCCAAAGTATGACACGAACTGCTTCAGGTATGTCTATGCTACTTGGCGCAGCATCTCTTAATATTAAAACAGTAATAAAGAATCTTGATGACTTCTTACTTAAGCCTATGGGTGAAGCATACTTTCAGTGGAACATGCAATTCTTAGAGTCTAAGTTAGATGTTAAAGGTGATCTAGAAGTAAAAGCTACAGGTACTAATAGCCTAATGCAAAAAGAAGTAAGAAGTCAGCGACTGACAATGTTCTTACAGACTGCACAGAATCCTGCTATTGCACCTTTCATTAAAATGAACAAGCTAATCAGTGAACTCGCTTACAGTCTTGATCTTGATCCAGATGAATTGATCAACGATCCTGAAGAAGCAGCATTGATGGCTCAAATTATAGGAATGCAAAATAATGCTGGACAAGCAACTGGCGAGGAAGCTGGCCCCACTGGTGAACAACCCGGAGCTATGGGAGCCAATGAAGGAGTACCTCCACAAGGCCAAGACCTTGGAGCAACAGGTACTGGCGGTGGCAACATCGGAACTGGAGCTGTACCGCAGTCAGGGGAGACTGAATTCTCTGGTTAAACTAGAGCAGTTGAAGGAAAGCGTTAAAGCAGAAATGGAGAGAAAAGATGACCAATAGTATGTTAGATAGAGAAAAATATGAAGAAGGCGGTGAAATGGAAGATAACTCAAAAGTTATCAGGGGTCTTCTTACAGCTCTTAAAACTGCTGAGAGTCCTAAAGCAGCAGAGCGTATACAAGAACAGCTAGGTCAGTTTGATAATGAAGAAGTAGTAGATGTGCTAAAAAGCATAGAAGTTGAAAGCGGCACATCAAAAGAAGAAGTAAATAGATCTATGTTTGCAGAAGGAGGCTCAATGCTTGTAGCCCCTGAAATGGCTATGCCAGTAGACACCTTCACTCCAGAAGAACAAGCAAATGCAGAATCATCTCAGCTACCAGATGATGAAATGGAAGAAGGCTACATGGACTATGTACTAGGAGAATCCCTAGACGATGGTGAACAAGAATATTTAATGGGAGCTTTGGAATCAGATCCAAGGCTTAGTGAGATTTTTGATAAGGTCGTAACGACTGCATCAGAATTTTCGGGAGCTGGAGAAGTTGAAGGCCCCGGAACAGGTGTCTCAGACTCAATACCTGCGCGATTAAGCGATGGTGAGTTTGTAGTCACAGAAGAAGCCACCAGTGAAATTGGAGCAGACAACCTTCAGACAATGATGGACGATGCCGAAAGAAAAGCTAGTGGTGGTGAAGCCCGAAGTGGTTTCCAACTAGGAGGTCTTTTAGGAACGAAAGACCCCGAAAAAAAGGATCTTGAAGACGTAGGACAGCTTAGATCAACAGATGATAAGATTAATCAATCAATGTTAATGTCTAATCAAGTACCTAGTCTTAGAAGATAAACAACAGTACGGCTACCTTGTAGTATCAAGCCCCAGATTTTAAAGACGTTTGAAATTGGCTACCTTGCAAGAAACAAGCCCCGTAGAAAAGGAGAGAACCATGTCAGAACAGGCATACGAAGAGGAAGAAGTATCAAATCCATATAATGCACGTAAACCTTGGCACAAGCAGGAAAGAAAGCAAACACCTAGCGCGGCTGAGAGTTTGTATTATGAAGAAGATAATGATACCGAACCTCAACAGCAGAAGGCTACCCGGAAAAAGGCCCCTTCTTCTGAGGATGAACCAAGTACTAATTATAAGAAACGCTATGATGATTTAAAGAAGCATTATGATCAGAAGCTTTCAGAGTTTAAGCGCACAGAGCAAGAACTTAGGGATCAGGCTAAAGAAGCTGAACCCCAGTATCAAGCTCCTAAGACCCAAGAGGACTTAGACCGCTTTAGAACTGAATACCCTGATTTATATGATACAGTAGAAACTGTAGCTCATATGAGAAGCCAGCAAGAAGTGGAAGCACTTAGATCTAAACTTTCTGTTATTGAACAACGGGAAGCAGAGATTGTAGCGCGAGAAGCTGAGTCGGCTCTTCAAGAAAGACATCCTGACTTTGATGAGATCAGAGGAGACGATAGCTTTCATGAGTGGGCGCAGGAACAACCCAATCAGATACAAGATTGGATCTACAATAATCCTAATGATGTTACTTTAGCCGTTAAAGCTTTAGATCTTTATAAATTAGAAACTGGTAAAGGACAAGGTTCTCGCAAAAGACGTTCAGGTAACAGACAGCCGCAAGGTGGTTCTGCAGCAGATATGGTATCTACTAAAACAACCAATGTAGATGCTAAAGAAGCTAAGATCTGGACGGAAAGTGAAATAGCGAAAATGTCCCTTGATCAATTTGATAGACACGAAGAAGAAATCAAAATTGCTATGGAAGAGGGAAGAGTTCGTAGAGGATAATCTTTTCTACTTAGGAGTAATATAACATGGCTTATAACCAATCAGACCAATTTTTTGAACAATCTACAGACACCAACGGTAACTTTGGTAACTCTGTATCAGGACAAACTAACTCGTTTTTCCTACCAAAAGTATATTCAAAGCAAGTACTCAACTTCTTTAGGAAGTCTTCAGTAGCGGAAGCTATTACGAACACTGACTATGCTGGTGAAATCTCTGCCTTTGGCGATACTGTACGAATCATCAAAGAACCCGAAATTACTGTTTACCAGTATGAGCGTGGTGCTGATGTAACGCAGACTAAATTGACCGACCAAGAAGTAACTTTGGTTGTTGATACTGCTAACGCATTTAAGTTCATCGTTGATGATATTGAAACAAACATGTCGCATGTAAACTTCCGTGACGTAGCAACCTCTTCTGCAGCTTACGCTTTGCGTGATGCTTTTGACGAAGGTGTAATTGCTTCTATGATCGCTGGTGTTTCTGCATCTAGCCCGAACCACATTCTTGGTTCTGACAGCGCAACTGACCTTGCTGGTGGTACTTTTGACGGTACTGGTAACTTGGACATTGGTTTCGCTACAGGCGAGCATGATCCTATTGACGTTCTTTCTCACATGGCCCGTCTTCTAGACGAAGCTAATGTTCCTGAAGAAGGTCGCTGGTTCTTGGCTAATCCAGAGTTCTACGAAGTCCTTGTACAAAGTTCTTCTAAGCTCTTGTCTGTTGACTACAACGCTGGTCAAGGCTCCATCCGTAATGGTTTGGTAAGCTCTGGTAAGCTGCGTGGATTTGACATGTACAAAACTAATAACATTGCTGCAACGTCTAACGCTGCTGGTCAATGTCTTGCTGGTCATATGTCTTCTACAGCTACGGCTCAGACTATTACTAGCACTGAGGTCATCCGTGACCCAGATAGTTTTGGTGACATTGTACGTGGTCTGCACGTATACGGTGCTAAAGTACTGCGACCAGATGCTCTGGTTTCAGCTTTCTACGGCATTGACTAAATAAGACTTGGGGGCCGTCAAAAGCCCCCTTTTCTTTTACACAAAAAGGAATTAGGTATGCCACAGATAGGAAATAATGATAACCCTGTAATGTTTAGGAAAGCGATTGTCTCACCAGAAAGTCGTTTTCGTAAGGGTTTTGATAGGGATAAATATCAGGAAAACTATGATCGTATCTTTGGAGACAAAAAAGAAATAGAGATAGCGAGAGAAACTTCTAAAACTTTTGATATGGAGCAAGACTAATGATGGCGAAAAAGAAAATGTATAACAAGGGTAGCAAAGTTAAATACAACAAAGGTGGCTACGCTTCTATTGCTGATATGGAAAAGAAATGTGGAAGTAAAACTTCAAAGAATACAAAGCGATGAAAGTAGATGCTCCTAAAGGTTACCATTGGATGAAGGTTGAGAAAGCCTATAAGATTATGAAAGATCCTAAAGATGGTTTTAAGCCGCACAAGGGCGCAAGTAAATCAGTTGATTTTCCAGTTCAAAGGACGCATAAAAAATAATGGCTACTAATTACTTACAGTTGTGTAATCAAATTTTACGTGAGATTAATGAAGTTGAATTAACTACCGCAGATTTTGCCACTTCTGTAGGTATTCAAAGTCATGTAAAAGATCTTATTAACCGTTCTTATCTAGATATGGTTAATGAAGAAGCTCAGTGGCCCTTTTTAGCTGTTGAAGAAAGTGGTTCTACAGATCCTAATTATGGCAATGTTACTGTTGATACAGTAGCAGGAACCCGTTGGTATGAACTAAAACCTTCTTCAGACAGCTTAACAACTGACTATAGTTATATTGATTGGGACAATTTTCTTGTGACCACCATAGGTGTTTCAGGCGAGGATGCCCCATACACTTCTAGAAATTTAAAATTTACAACGATTGAAGAATGGAAAGATTATTTTAGGCTGGGACAAAACAACGATGATGCAGACACACAAAGCTATGGAGTCCCTAGCAGAGTTATAAAAAGTCCTGATAATCGTAAGTTTGGTCTTAGTCCAATACCTGACAAGGTTTATAAAATATGGTTTTATGCTTATTTGTTACCTACAGAATTAGACTCCTACGCAGATGAAATAGTTTTCCCTGATTTATACGTACCTGTGCTAATCAACAGAGCTAGATATTACGTTCATCAGTTTAAAGACAATCCACAAGCGTCTGCGTTTGCACTAGAAGATTATAAAAAAGGTATTAAAAAAATGAAGATTAATCTTATGGAGCCTACACCTATATATTTTAAAGATGATAGAATAAGGTTTACCTGATGCCAGCTTCCTTACCTTTTGGTGTTTCTTGTCGCGGGGGTTTAAATACAAACCTTAACCAATTTGAAATGCTTTCTCAGCCGGGATTAGCCACTGACCTAGAAAACTTTGAAGTAGATTCAGATGGTGGCTATAGAAGAATAAACGGTTTTGATTTTTTTGGAGGCTCTTCTTCTACAAGACCTAATGGTAGTTCCCCTGTACTGGGCCTTTTTGTTTATGCAGACGGTCTTATAGTTACGTCAGGAGAAAACGTTTATTTTACACTAGATGGGATAACATGGTTACAGATAAATAGAGGCTCTGTCCATTCTAACGGAGATAATTATTCTACTTTTGTAGGAAGAAGCGTCGAAGCTAGAACATCTCAAGGGCAGTGTACTTTTGCTTTGTACGAGGGAGATTCTGATTACGGTGAATTAGTAATTACAGATGAGGGGTCTTCTGCTAAACCTTTTTATTTTAAGATGACAGGATCTGGCGCATTAACTAATAGAACTTATTTCGCAAAAGAAATTACCGTTAGTGGTTCAGTTTATCCTACTGTAGCTACTATGCACGACAGACACTTAGTAGTTTCGGGTGATACTAACAATCCTAATACTATATACTATAGTCACACAGATGCTCCTGATGATTTCGGAGGAACAGGTGCAGGTAGTATTAAGCTAGATGATAAGGTTATAGGTTTAAGGCCCTTTCGTGCAGATTTGATTATATTCTGTAAAAATAGTATTTATAAATTAGTAAACATTAATGACTCTAATAATATTGCTATACAGCCAGTAACTAAAAACGTAGGCTGTTTAGACAATCACAGCATTCAGGAAATTGCGGGTGACTTAGTATTTTTAAGTCCTGATGGAGTCAGAACAATCGCAGGTACAGCGCGTATTGGTGACGTTGAGTTAGGGAGTGTTAGCCGTCAAATACAGAGTATTATTGAAACCCTAGCTAAAAATATTGACGGTTTAATTATAGACAGCGTTGTGCTACGTCAGAAATCACAGTATAGGGTTTTTTATACCACAGGAACTCAATCAGCCGCAGATTCTAAAGGTATTATAGGTTCCTTAACATCTAATGGTTTTGAGTGGTCTGAAACAAAAGGAATACAAGCTAGAGCAATTACTTCAGGTTTTAATTTTAACGGCATAGAACAGACTTTTCATGGCGATAGTCAAGGGTATGTTTATATACATGATACAGGATCTCACTTTCTACACGACAACGTTGAAGCAGCTATAAGGGCAACTTACACAACCCCTAACTACGACTTTGGAGATTTTGGCACACGCAAAAACATGAGATATGTTAAAATTTCTATCAGCCCTGAAGGAACAGCACAGCCTGTATTAAGAGTAAGATATGACTACGAGGATACTAATATTCCTCAGCCTACAGATTACACTTTACTGTCTGTACCCTTGCCTGCTATTTTTGGAGAAAGCGCATTTGGAGCTGGTGCAGTTTTCGGGGCCACTAATGACCCGATGGTTAGACAAGCTATTCAAGGAGGCGGTTATACTGCAAGTTTTAGGCTGAGATCAGAAGATAAAAACCCACCTTATGCTATCAATGGTATGTACCTAGATTACGTGCCGTCAACTAGGAGATAATATGGCAAGTTATACACGACAAAGTAGTTTTTCAGACGGAGATACAATCAGTTCTTCATTGTTTAATAATGAATATAATCAACTGGTGACTGCTTTTTCTTATTCTTCTTCAGGAACTACTGGACATAGGCACGATGGTACGGCAGGAGAAGGCGGTAATATACCTACTGTAGGCGATCAAGACTTTCTTAATAAAATAACTGTTGACTCTACTAACAACAGGTGGGGCGTATTTGTACAGGTAAGCGGTTCAGCGGTAGAACAGATACGTATTCAAGACGGAGGCATTGTACCTGTAACTGATAGTGACGTAGACCTTGGTACAAGCTCATTGTACTTTAAAGCTGCTTATATTGATGCAATTACTACAACAGGTGATGTAGCAGTAGGCGGTAATCTTACTGTCACAGGTACGACTACTTTTAACGGTGGCACAATCACTATGGGTGATGCTGCTACTGACAACGTTGTATTTGGTGCTAACGTAGATTCTCATATTATTCCTGATGATGATGGTACTTATGACTTAGGTAGCTCTACGCAAGAGTGGAAAGATATTTATATAGACGGTACAGCTTACGTAGACGCTATTAACTTTAACGGTACTGCGATTACTTCAACTGCTGCAGAACTTAATATCCTTGACGGTGTTACAAGCACTGCCGCTGAACTTAACATCCTTGACGGTGTTACGGCTACCGCAACAGAGTTAAATCTTTTAGACGGTGTTACAGCCACAACTGCTGAACTTAATATACTTGATGGTGTAACAAGTACTGCTGCAGAACTTAACATTTTGGATGGAGTCACGGCTACTGCCACAGAGTTAAACCTTATAGATGGTGTGACTGCTACAACTGCAGAACTTAATATACTTGACGGTGTTACAGCTACTGCTACAGAAATAAACTTACTTGATGGCGTTACATCAACTACAGCAGAGTTAAATATTTTAGATGGTAAAGCTTTTCTTGATGAAGATGATATGGCATCTGATAGTGCTACAGGTATTGCTTCTCAGCAGTCTATTAAAGCTTACGTAGATGCACAGCAAGATACTGTAGATACTTTTGCAGAGGTTCTAGCTTTAAGTAATACAACAGGCGGCACAGATATTGCTGTTTCTACAGGTGATGACATTACCTTTGCTGATTCCTCAAAGGCCATCT
>Ga0208792_1000709_pt1 | contig 12004 bp, 18 predicted proteins | sample 14_taG_FD_184087 | JGI IMG/M metagenome (GOLD analysis project Ga0208792, IMG submission 184087) | Marine viral communities from the Subarctic Pacific Ocean - 14_ETSP_OMZ_AT15311 metaG (SPAdes) (version 2) | ecosystem: Environmental > Aquatic > Marine > Oceanic | place: Pacific Ocean | collected...
CGGGCCATGCAGCAAGGAAGAAGTGCAATGAACGTGAGTTGTTGAATGAAGCATATTGGAAGATCAAACGACCGAAGTAACCATGGGCTGCGACGATGTTGTAGGTCTCTTCTTCTTGACCGAACTTATAACCATAGTTTTGTGACTCAGTTTCAGTCGTCTCACGGACGAGTGAAGAAGTAACGAGACTTCCATGCATAGCAGAGAACAAAGATCCACCGAATACCCCAGCAACGCCGAGCATGTGGAACGGATGCATAAGGATATTGTGTTCTGCTTGGAATACAAGCATATAGTTAAAAGTACCAGAGATACCAAGAGGCATAGCATCGGAGAAAGAACCTTGACCGAAAGGATATACGAGGAATACAGCAGATGCTGCAGCGACTGGAGCAGAGTATGCTACGCAGATCCATGGACGCATACCAAGACGGTATGAAAGTTCCCATTCACGTCCCATATAGGCATAGATGCCGATCAGGAAGTGGAAGACTACGAGTTGGAAAGGACCACCGTTATACAGCCACTCGTCAAGCGATGCGGCTTCCCAGATGGGATAGAAGTGAAGACCAATTGCGTTGGAAGATGGTACAACTGCACCAGAGATGATGTTGTTACCATACATGAGTGAACCAGCGACGGGTTCACGGATGCCGTCGATGTCCACGGGGGGAGCAGCGACGAAGGCGACGATGAAACAGATGGTTGCTGCCAACAGAGTTGGAATCATCAGTACGCCGAACCAACCGACATAGAGGCGGTTATTGGTAGAAGTTACCCACTCGCAGAAAGATTCCCACGGAGAGGTTGATTGTTGCCTTGAAAGAGTTGTAGCCATTGTTTTGAAAAGGGTTATGTATAAGTGCGGGGAACACTAGGTAAAATATTCCAACTCTACCCTCCAGAGTTGGTATGAAAGACTGTTGTTTATACACGCTGTTTAGTCTTGGTAAGGCGTGTTACGACTTATTAAGGAATGTGTTGGTTCCTTAACTTGCTGACTTATTTATAATAGACCATATTGCCTGTCCCGTCAACCCCCCTTGTCCACTTGACGTACTGGACGAATCCCTATAGACTAGGTTTGTCGCCTTTGATGGATATCACTTAGCTTTCTTTTTAGCCTTATTCTTAAGATTATCAATTTCAGAGTTACCAGTATCAGGCATTGAGTCAGCAGATGTAGGATCTAAACTCTTATAGAAAGAAGCAGGGTTTGGTTTCTGTGCTGGTTCTGTTGGATACTCAGGTTTGATTTCTTTATTGTTAAACATTTTCGTATCTGATACCACTTTTTTAATTTTATTAACTTTTTCAAAGTTTTTAATATTCTTTTCAGTAGTAGAAATTTCTACACCACCAAAAGGACTTGTGTAATCAGGATTCTCTTTAAGCATTGCTCTCTCATGAGATATCTTATTGAGTTCTTCCTGCATCTCTCTAGTTCTCCAACCATTCTTCTCTCTTGCTTCATCTATTATCTTGTCCCATGCTTGCTGACCATGACCAACTCTGTCATGAATAACATTCATTCTTTCAGTAGTCTCATAACCAGACCAATACTTATCGTTTGTTCTCCAACTATTTGCTTTGGTATTTCTTGATGCTACTAAAGCATCTGATTGAGCAGAGGCAGTCTTATCAGGAGTATTCTGTGCTGAGTACTTACCTTCAAAGTTCATCTTGTACTTGGTGGGTGCTTCTTTTACTTTGATAGGTTGTTTGATCTCACGAAGAATCCTTTTTTGTTTCGGAGTTCTTGTTTCTGTAAGTGTTTCTTTATTCCTATATTTCATAAATTTAGGATGAATCGACTCTCTAATTCCATCAGTTTTTTTAGTAATGATGTCTCGCAAATTTGAAGGAATTTCATTTCCTTTATATGAAGTTTGAGAATAGACTTGTCCGTACCCACCACCAGTGTTTTCAACTTCACTTTGAGGCAAAAGACCAATATCAGTAAGTGCTTTTCTTAAAGCAACTACATTTGATGCTGTGCCCTGAACTACAGATGCAGTTGCATCGTTTGCCATCTTGCTAACTCTAGGAATAACTTCCGATTCAAGATATGCAGGATCTTTTAGAATTTTTTGATATTCTGGACTTCCTAATATCGCAGGAATTTCTTTTGTTCCAGGAACATTTAAAATATCCCTTGTCATTTTTGCAACAACTTCTTGTTTTGCATCTGGAATATCTCCAAATCTTGTTTGCTTTCCCTTATCTAAAACCTGCCCCCCACTTACTTTACCACCTTGAGTAATATCAAATCTATCACCCTTTTGTCCTGTTCTTAACATCTTTTCAGATGTGATAGTGAGAGTATCAGTTTTAGGATCATAGTTAACTTCAGACCCACCTTGAGCACCCCAACCAGATTCCTTGTCAAGTATTGGTTTCTTTAACCCAGGAGTTGGATTTACTGTCGTTTCAGCACTAGGTTTTTGAACTGGTTTAATTTGAAGTGCTTTTTCAAATTGTGTATCAGTTACATTGTTAATTTGATCTGTTTTAGCAGCAGGGGATAGTTTTATCTCTTGTGGTTGACCAGTAAGAATAGATATAGGAAGTTTTACAGCCAATTGTGTATTATAATCTTCAGCATTTTTAGCATCCCCAATTACTCCAGGAAGTTTATCAGTAATTACATCTGAAATTACCTCTGCGGTTTTAACGGTTCCTAGAGTTCCTGCTGCATGTTTAGCAAAACCCAATATCCCTTGAACCATTGCATTACCTGCCACAGCCAAACCACCCTGCACAATCGCAGCGGCACCAGCAAGAGTTGCCAAATCTCCAAATATATCTGTTGTTTTCATACCACCCTGCACAAAATCATCTAATCCAGCATTTATAAGTGCTTGTTCTTCTTCAGGAGTAAGAGTATCTGGTGAGTTGGTTGCCTTATCTTTTAATTTTTCTATCTCATTTGGATCAAGAATATCTTCATCTTCATCTTCGTCATCGTCTTTATCAGGATTAGCACCAGGGAATGGAGCACCTGCTGCATCTGGACCACCACTTTTACTAGGACCATTAGTATGAGGATCACCAAGATCAGGAGGACCACCTCCTGCTCCTAAACCAATATCTGGACCAGTTCCAGGTCCATCCCCTCCAAACATAGGAGGAGGACAGTTGGGGCAACTTGGACCACCACCGATGGGTTCTTGTGGAACTCCGCCACTATAAAAGTATGGAACGTTTTTTGTAAATGTATTAGCAGTAATCTGATCTCGGAACCACTCAGCCATAGCAAGAGTGAAGTTTGAGTTATAGATTGTTAGTTGACCTGATGATCCATCCCAAACTCTTGCTCCTTGTGAATGCTGATCGGCAACAAACTGTCCTTGAATTCTAGCAAGTAAAACAAACTGTCTTGTATCTTTCTGAATATAACCTATATTTGAATAGTTATCATAACCATGATTCTGAACATATCCATCAACTAGTGGTCCAAGAATAAAATGTCTACTATTAGGTGGAAGTAGTGTTTTAACAACTCCATCCTCAGTGATTAACCCATCTGTACTCTTACCAGTAGGATCATCTACAAGGAACTCTTGAGAAGCATCAGGTCTAAGGACTTCTGACCAGTTCTTTCCACCGTCCCAGTACCCTTCAGGGCGCAAGTAGAAAGGATCTCCTGGATTGCCAGGAATACCATCAGTAAAGTTACCATCAACATCAGGATAAAATCTTTCAGCATCTTGTGGACGACCTAAACGATGACCCGGTTCATTCAATGAATATACTCCTCCCATACTATTAGTAGGAGATTCATTCAAATCAGACTTTAAATGTTTTAGTGCTTTTCTATATCTGTTCACAGATTTGAAATCAGGTAGTCGTAAAAATATTTATATAAGATATCTTGATTGGATTTACATGAATGTTACCGCCCATGAAGGCAATATTAGTAACTCTACTATGAGTGATGTCTGATGATGTGGATGAAACATTATGAAGTGTGCTTGGTTCAATCCATACAAATCTATTTGGTTTAGCAAAAATGCCAGTTCTATATTCTTCTTCTACAGCATTAGTTATACTAAGTTCTCCTTCCCAGTTTTCATCCCAATGAGGATGAATGTAAAAAACATATCCACCATTATCTACATGTGGACCATTAATGTTTCCATGTCCATAATCAGCAGGACGAAATTGATTGTACCCGAATAACTTTGATGCCTCATCAAAATGAGACTGGTATAATCCAATCTCTTTCAATCTTTCTAAAACAAGTTCTCTCGCAGTATCGCAAAGTTCATCTCTTGGTTCTTCAAACTGACCATTAGTATAATAAGGTGATGCTGCTACTGAAGAAGAAAGAGAATCAAACTTATCTTGTGAAAGAAAATTATCTATTAATATTGCTGACCTGCAAGTCATAACCTGTTTTTAGATATTTATTAGTATCTAAATGTATCAAGATAATCTAATACCTTATTCAAATATTCATCAGCAAGAGATTTTACTTCTCCTATATCGCCTCTTTCTCTGAGTTCCTTCTTTAGGATGTAAACCTTAGAAAGCACCTCATGTCTAGTCATCTGTCCTCTCGGCATCCTGTATCTCCTTTTCTAATAGTCTAGCGACACCTGCTCGTTTTGCCCAAGTATCTTTGTCTCCGTATATATGTCCAGTTTTGTGTTTTGGGTTAATACATTCCTGAAAGTCTTTTAATCCACACACAAGGTTGCTTAAGGATTCTTCGTCTCCTCTAGCACCAGTACTCCAATAATGTTGATCATTAATCCAAACTGCTCCACACTTTGAGCATTCCTTTCGACTGACTGATAAGTCAGATGTTTCCTTGGAATCCATTTGTAAATAATTTTTGTTTACGATTTACTATTTAATAGTAATAACTAATAGAATAATTATTTGTGATGATACTAAAACTTTTTATTCAACTTTGAGATTTCTAAATACCTATACATACACTTATCGGTCTTATATATGAAACGGTTTTTACCTTTCATAATGTTACTGATGGCGGCATCTTCAGCAAATGCAGGTGCCCTTACTCATAAATTATCTTCTAGTGTTCAATTAACCGTTGATGCTGCTGCTACCAATGTCACAAGATTGGGCAGCACATATTCTGTCTCGGGCAATGGCGTAGACACTACTGACGGAACAACAGTTAATACAATCTCAACAGGCACAATCACCAGTGGAGTATTATCTCCAGGAAATATTGCTGCGACTCAGGACACTCCAGGAAACGCTTTTAGTTTCTCTCAGTCTTACACACAGGCTGATGCAATCCCAACGAGTGCAGTCACTGTTGGTGATGTGGCAAACTTCGGCAACATTACATCTACAACTGCAGGAACTGCTGGTTCTCTAGCAGGTACTATATCCCCTACTGGTGCTCTTACGATCACGGCTGGTGGAGCTGGTACAAATGCTACGGGACAATTTGTCTCTGAGCTCACGATTCTACACTAAATACATGGAGGTCAGAAATCATGACTTCTGGAAGGATAACACTCTGGTATGTCCTAAGTGTGGTGGGTGCAAGTGTCATACTTGCTCCTGCCCAAGCGGTCCCCGTGGTCCCAAACTTCAGCCAGGGATCCATGACGAGCCACACGGAAACAACGTCAAAGGTGACTGAAACGATTAACTCTATAGATTATGCAACAGGATGGCAGTATTCAGTATCGGGTTCAAACGTAACCAACGGGGGACAATCTCTGAGTCCCAACCCAACAACAAACTCAGTGATCGTGAATCCATTAGGAGGAACAGAGGGGCAAGTAACAAGTGCCAACTCTGGTCTAAATTTAAATGGACAGAGTTTCACAATCGCAGAACCAGGAGCAGCATTCCAGTTCACTCAGACCTACATGGGACCGGGTGTAACAAATCAAACTGTGATTCAAAGGGTCACGGAGGTTACAAGCATCACAGATACCACAAGTATCTTTACCCAGTAATATCACTTCTTATCGCCTCCCCTGTCAGTGCTGCTGATGTGGGAGGTGTTTCTGCGACTGCTAATCCAATCGCAAACTCATCAGGCTCAGTTACCAATCAAGCCATTCAGGTTTTACAAGGACCATACATCACCAATCAATATGGAGGCGGTATTGCATGTCAAGGTCCGACTGCTAATATTACACCCTTCATCACTCATGCTCGCAGTCAGAAGGATCCATTTGAACAATACTATATGGAACCTCAATATGATAATAGAGATTTTCAAGGTCAGATGGTAGAAACTCAGAAAGTAGTAAAGAACTTTCCTTGGTCACCACATTATGATGATAGAACATATACAAACTCAGAAGGTGAAACTGTTCGTGCCTATGAAGATGGTGCAGACATGACTATCACCACCATGGAAATGGCAGGGGATGGTGTTCCAGACAATCCAGGGCGGGAACTCTGGAGAAAACCAGTAAGAACTGGTGATGCAATTAATAATAGTACAAGTCTTGGTTTATCTGCAACACTTTCTTTCCCACTTGATGGTGGAATGCAAGAGCGTTGTAAGCAAGCAGCAGATACTCAAATACAAATGCAGCAACAAATGATTGCTAACAAGAGATTGGACTTTGAGATCGCAAGACTTAAGAATTGTGGTGAACTCATGCAGAGAGGAATCAGTTTCCACCCCAGAAGTCCTTACTATAAAATATGTGCAGACGTTTTAGTGCAAAATGTTAATACCGTCAAGCAACACCGACATTCTATCCCTTCGGTTTCAGTGCCGAGCGTAAGATCTTTATCGCCCGGTTCCGATCCCGTTGCTCCGCCCTCTTCTGCGACACCGACAATACAGGGGGCGTCTTACCCCGTAAGGTCGCAATCTTCTTCATTACCTTCTTCACAGTCGGTTTCACAACCTTTAACAAAAGATCAGCAAGAGGCTTTGCAAGCAGTGCAGAAGTCGTCGCGACTACAGCAATTGAGGCGGTAACAGTTACAGCACCTGGAGATGGTAGGTTAGCAACAATCTGATCTGGTATATTTAAATTCTCAAATACAGGGAGACATTCTTTTCCTACTGTCTCATACCTGACTATCTTTTTATTGTTTTGTAATACTTTTCCTACAGGGTTCTTTAACTGCTGCTCTCTTGTAGGACACTCTGCTAATGCAGCATCGGTTTTAGGATCTGGTGGTGCTTCGCTCTCTGTTTTAGTATCCTCTTCTTTCTCAGGAGATTTGATGGGTGGAGGTGGGGGTGCCTCCGTTGTTATATCTAATTTATCTGGATCGTAATCAATGGGATAAAAACTAGGGGTTCCAGCATCACAGAATACCTGGACACCATCCTTATCATCCTCCTTTAGTGTTTGATTCTCACTACTATCTCTATGAGACTCAACACATCCAGGAATATTAACAATAGGAATACCCACCTGTGTAGTCACGGGTGGGTATATTGGCACTGCATGTGATGGAGTCTTTAACCAATCAGGTGTATCATTAATAATCAAATTACTAACTTGATTAATTCCAATATCAATATTACCTAATTGGATCTCTGGTATCATCAGTATTTACTAGAATGGTAATGCAGGACCAGTAGTTGTGGGCATAGGAATGGCACCACCAGTAGCAGTAGGAAGTTCTGGCATTGAAGCATCTAACATTTCGGGAAGTGCTCCAGAGATTGCTTCTGCAGCAGCTGCGGCAACTTGATTCTTTACATTATCAATAATAGAATCTTTATTGAGGTAAACATAAGTACCGCCACCAACGATACCAGCAGTTCCCACAAATGATAGCACTGCTAAAACATTAATTACTTTTTGCATTTAAATTACCTCAATCTATAAAAAAATCATCAGCGAAAGATTTCTTACTATTTACACTAGGAATAAGTTGATACGCCATTTTATCTCTCAACATATTAATACGCTTATCATCATACTGTTGGAAGTTATCCCTTTTCTCTATCTTCTTATAATAATGAAGAGCATTGAGAATAATTGTATAATCTTCCATAGATAGTTCAAAGTTCATGGTTTATATCGCATGTTAGTTCGCAATTGTCGCCTTCAAACTCAGAGTTTGGAATAAAAGGTGTAGACCCACAGACAGCACTTCTATACCATCGTACCGTGCTGCCTTCTGATTTCTCGTAGTTGCTCAAAGTCTTTTTGTTTTGTTCCACCATCATACTCCCAGGCATAACCCTCTTCGATCATTTGTTCGTTGAGTGACAGGTTGCTGTCCCCAATGTAAAGCCAACCAAGAAGACGCCCATATTTACCGACGCCACCAACAAGTTCAGTCCTAACAGACAACTCATCGTCACCAGCGATAGTACTCTCCAGTTTTTCTTTGAGCCAGTTGGTTGCTTCGATTCCAAGAGACTTCTCCTCTAGATTTCTCGTCCTTTTCTCCGGTGTATCAACTCCTGCAACTCTAACTCTTTCTTTCTTGTATAAATCAAACCCGAGGTCAATAGTGACATCAATAGTATCGCCGTCAAGAACACGATTAATCTCCGTCACTCGAAAGTTGTAACATGATTTCCTGCTTGGTGGTATCATTTTTCCCATAATCGATCTCCTTTGATTCTACTGCGGTTGCTATTCCGATTAGTGTAATGGCAGCAGATAGGACTGCTGCTGCACTCCATACCCACTTCTCTAGTTTACGAACTCTATCACGAAGTTCTTCTTGAGTTTTCTCAGCATCTTCAATGCGATGTATCAGGAGTGCTATCTGTTGATCCTGATCCGCATCCTTCTTGTTGATTTGATCCGACATCGTTCAATTCATCAAATGCTTCTCTTAGTATGTATATGACATACCCTAATGCCAGCGCAACAGCAATGACTACACAGATAATTACTGACCATACAGGATCAGCAGGATTATCTAAAGGTCTTAATAATAAATTCATTTATCAAAAGGTGCCCAGTGTTGCCACCCATATTTGTGAACATAGTGTATACCAATAATAGGCACAACAATTAATGCAAGACTTAGTGATCCAATCCCAAAAGGATTATTAAGAGTTGCCGCAGCAAAGTGTGCTGCTTTATGTGCTAGAAGATTCACAGATATCCTCCCCAGGTTTTCCAGAAGTCTAAAAAGTAAAAGTCAATGTCTGTTAAGGTGCCAGAAGGAGAAACTGTATTCTCATCAGTTGCCCACTTGATACAAAATCTAGTAATATCTGCTGACCCATTTACATGACTCACGCCATACATTCTGGAGAATGAACTCATAGCAAAGTTGTAACGTTCTTTAGTGTGCTGTCCCATTTCCGTCATAGTTATCGCTCTCATAGTAGATGTTTTCTCCCTTGTAAAAACCAAAAAATATAGTGGTCAATACAAAAGGTATTGAAATCCACAATAGTATAGTTCCAAACATACTTTATCTTCCTTTATATTTTAGAGGCCATGTAATGTGTAATGCATAACACAATAAGGATATGAATCCAAATACAAATAATCCGCTCATCATAGTTTTATATTCAACCAAGGTACTAGTGGAGGTATTACCCCTATGAGTCTAAGGAGACCTTCAGCAAATAAAGCGAGAACAACCCAACCAACACACATAGAAATAAGTCCAGCATTACGGTTGTGTCTACGAATTGCGTCATCAATCATCTCCTGACATTTTTCTTTAGTTACATAATCCTTTGACATTTACTCAACATGAATTACGCCAGTCATACCTGCGCCCTGATGAGGACCACAAAAGAAATTATAGTCCCCTTTGTCAGCAAATACAACGTCTTGTGTTTCTCCAGGAGCAAACAGTAGTGCTTCTCTAGAAAGATCAGGACGTGCTTCTACAATAATATTATGAGGAGGGAGTGCTTCATTGACAAAATGAACTGTTTCTCCTGCAGAGATTGTAATCTCATTCGGTTCAAATACTAGGTTTCCATCATGACCCATTGAGACATCTACTGCCCATGCTGGCATAGCAAAAAATAGTGTGATGAGAAGCGCAAAAAAGTACTTCATATAGTTTCAATCAACTACACTATCTATAATATTTTTGCGTTATTATACTTATATTGTATCTTGACTTCGTGACTATGTTTTGATTAGCAGTCATTGAAAACTGAACCAACTTCACTACCTATACTAGAACCCATTCTTTGCCCTAATAGAACTGCCCAACCAGATGCTAACCACCCAATATAAGGAATACTTACAAGCATTGGAGCAACAGCACCTGTGGCAATACTAGCGCCTGCTAGGGCACCTTGTGACCGTGCTCCAGCGTCCGCCACGATGCACTCTATGTCTTTCGCAGACTTTCCCTCGCTATCTACTGCAGCACCTCCCATATTACGAGTTCCATTCATAGTATATTGATCAAGACGATACTCGTCACGCTTTTCACTACCACCACCAAACAATCCTCTCCTATTCTTATCTAAGTGAAGCGATCTTTCAGATTCTAGAATAGCAGGATCGTTTGCTTTGTAGTTAATTTTATATCCATCTGGTCCTGCTTCAATCGTATATGAAGAATACTCTCCATGAGGTATATTGATAGTAGGAACTTGAGGTAGTTTTGGTTTCTCTGGTCGATGAATAACATATCCTAACAGACCTATATGAGCAAACGCAAAGAGTCCTCCCAATGTTAGTGCAATCGTCTTAACAGGTGACTTGCTCGGCACATGCTCGGTCGATGTCTTAGAATTTAACATGATTAAAATGGCGACCAGTACCGTTAATCAATTTTTGCATCTTTTTTCTCCAGTGTAGGTGCTTCCTTTGAGTCATCTTTCTTTTTAGACGCAACGACACCGAACGTCGCAAGCGTTCCCGTGAAGACGCTGGCTATAAAAGTCGGATCGATATTTTTTTGAGGAATACCAGGAACAGTTACATAATTAAGGGTCAGTATTGCTGCTGACCATCCAAGAATAATAACTCGAACGAGAGTTGATACACCCTCATCTGCCCACTCAAATTTATTTTCCTTTTTAGATTCCTTTTTCTTTGTTGGATTTGATTCCATTAGAAAAAAGCAACGCATTTCTATTTAGAAAAAAAGGGGGTCAATCGACCCCCTCAAAAACTGGTCTCATCATACCCTTATCGGGTGGACCATCATCGTCATCTGTCGGTGCTGTAATGATATAGGCAATAATAAATCCTACTAGCAACCATACATATGTGTTCACCAGATACCTGGAATGATCTGTCCTGTAGATGCATAAGCACCCATTGCTGCAATGACTCCGATCATTGCTGCCCAACCATTAATGCGTTCTGCGTTTTCGTTCATGAGTTTTCTCCTATTTAAATCCTTTGTTTTTGTCTTGAACCTCTACATGTGAGAGGACATCACTTTCTTGAAACCAAACTCCTAATACTTCCCTGTAGTCATCAAATGTGTGAGTCTTTCCTGTTTTAGAGTAGACTTTATAGATGTGTCTATCATATGAAAGATTAGAGGTTTGCTCAAAAAACTTTGGTAATCCAGTCATACTTTACGCTTTGAAAAGTCATATACACTGGTCTCACCATAAAATTGATGATCTTTGTATCCTACAACTCTACCTTTAGTATTTTGTATTGCAGACATCATAGCAATGATGAGATAGATTGCGGGTGCTCCAACAATAAGAGCAGCAGCAAATACATATCCTGCAAGGAACTCAGCAATAGTATGGTTGGCAGCCCAAGTGAAATCGGTCTGCGTCAAAAGTTCAATCATTTTTTTGTATGGTTTTGTTGTAAATTAAGATCTGTTTACCATCATGAGTGAATACTAGTTCATCATCATGATCCCAACATAATTCTTCATAGAGGGCATTGAGTCTTTCCATATCCTCATAAAGTTGATTGGGATTAGGCATTTTCATCTCCAGATTGTGTCATCATTGCTGCTGCTAGGAAGGCAAGCATCGTGATAGCGAGGGCTGCTAACATTAGTATAATGCCTCTTCTTGTTCAGTCAAGATGGTGCAGTCAGATGTTGGGTAAGCAACACATGTGAGAACAAACCCTTCAGCAATTTGATCATCGTCAAGAAAAGATTGATCCGATTG
>Ga0208792_1000715_pt1 | contig 11931 bp, 18 predicted proteins | sample 14_taG_FD_184087 | JGI IMG/M metagenome (GOLD analysis project Ga0208792, IMG submission 184087) | Marine viral communities from the Subarctic Pacific Ocean - 14_ETSP_OMZ_AT15311 metaG (SPAdes) (version 2) | ecosystem: Environmental > Aquatic > Marine > Oceanic | place: Pacific Ocean | collected...
GTTATCATTCATGAATTTTTTCACTGCACTTGCAGTTTCAGGACCAAATAAACCATCTATACCGTGTACAGGTAACTCATAACCTAACAATACTAGTGATATTTGCATGGATTCGACAGTTTTCTTGTATTCCATGTCACCTTTTTCTTCTTGGGATAACCCACTAATAGAACTTTGTTTTAAATTATCCATGAATTCACTAACATCATCGGAAACCTCGTCCGCTTTGGTGTCATCACCATCAAACAACCCTTCAACAATCATATTTGTCTTACGATCACCATAAGTTAGGGTGTGTATCCTTTTAAGGTCTTCTAATAGTGTCTTTTTTTTCATCGGTAATAAATGTTTATTATAAATATATACAAATTCACTCCCCGAAGGGGTCAGGAGAGGTTTTTTTTCTGTCGGGGGGTGGACTTTCATAAATATAATACGTATATTAAGGATAGATGTCGATACGTAGAATTTATCCAGGAGACATATTCGTTTATATGAATGACGGAATTAAGAATATTGCGGTTTTAGGTGGTGGAGGTTTACTTGCCAAACAGTTAAAGGTATGTAATCCCAACATAAAATTATTTACTAAAGATCAGGTGGATATTACTAAACCATCTTCTTTTAAATTATTGGACACCTATGATATCATTATTCATACCGCAGCACTTATAGATAATAATAAGGTCAGTGATAATGAAATTGATTTTATTACAACCAATATTATTGGTACTTCCAATATATCCAACTACTGTATAGGTTACGATAAGAGATTAGTCTATATTTCCACAGACTATGTTTATGATGGGACAGGTAATCATTCTGAAGAAGATCCTGTGAATCCATATAATTTATATGCGTGGAGTAAACTCGGGGGAGAATGTAGTGTAAGGTTTGTAAAAGACCATTTAATTATCCGTACGAGTTTTGGTAAAGATAAATTCCCATACGAGTATGGTTATGACAACCTATATACCTCAAAGGATTATGTAGATGTTATATCACCACTTATAATGAACGTATCGATTAATAATATTCAGGGGGTAATCAACGTAGGTACTGAAAGAAAGAGTACGTACGATTATGCTATTAAAAGAAATCCCAATGTAAAGAGTACAACTTTAGATCAAGAAAAAGACTTTAGTTTAAACCTTAATAAATTATCCTATGAAGAATAAGATAAAACTAGAGAACGTAATATTACTTACCATATTCGGTGGTTATATATGTTTTGTAGTTTACAATGTAATTTTTTAATTAAATGAAAATACTCGTCACAGGTGGTGCGGGGTTTATAGGTACTTCATTTGTAAACTTATTAAACCGACGTAACCAAACAAACAAGACGAACCATGAGATAATCGTGGTAGATAAAATGACTTATGCATCCAACCCTGAAAGACTCCCCGAAGGGGTCAGAATCGTTCGGCGGGACATATGTGACATTACGTACGAAGATATAGGGGATGTAGATTACATTGTAAACTTTGCGGCGGAGTCACACGTAGATAATTCTATAGAGGATGGTTCACCATTTATACAAACAAATATATTAGGTACGTATAATTTAATAGAAGTTGCACGTAGGATGACTAAACTGAAGAAGTTCGTACAGATATCAACGGACGAGGTTTATGGAGACTTAACGGAGAGTCACTATGGATTAAACCATTTATCTCGTGAGGGGGACGTATGTAAACCATCGTCTTATTATTCCGCCTCAAAATCCTCGGCGGATCAGATAGTAATCTCAGCAAATAAGACGTATGGTATTCCATACCTTATCACAAGGACCTGTAATAATTATGGGGACCATCAACACTTAGAGAAATTCTTACCTACGGTAATGGAATGTATCTACCAAGAAATCCCTGTACCGATCTATGGGGACGGGTGTCAAATAAGAGAATGGATTTGGGTGGAGGACAACGTGAAAATGATACTCAAACTAATGAAGGAAGAGTACGGTATATGGAATATCGGATCGGGGGATCGTTATACAAACAAATCAATATTACGTATAATAGGAGATATGTTAAAAAAACCCGTACAGTTCAATAATGTACCTGATAGATTAGGACACGATAGACGTTACGGATTAGACTCCTCAAAACTACACAGAGTAGTAGGAGAAGATTTTACAACAATAAACTTAAAAGAATATTTACAAACAAGAAATTACGTATGATAGGAGTAATAGGACAAGGATTTGTCGGTAATGCAGTATATCAGAAATTTAAGAACCATTATGACGTACTAACGTACGATAAATATAAATCGGATCATAACTCAAATTTAAGAAACTTAGTATTAAACTCTAAGTATATCTTTGTCTGTCTACCAACTCCTATGAATACTGATGGGAGTTGTAATATAGACATTATAGAAGAGGTTTTAAATGAGGTCAATGAAATAACTGATTCACCTAAGACTATCGTCTTAAAATCTACAGTTATATGTGGGACCACAGAAAAACTAAACCTAAAGTATGAGTTTCTTAATATAGTTTTTAATCCTGAGTTTCTAACCGAGAGGAATGCAGTAAAAGACTATGATAATCAAGACAGAATAATTCTCGGTGGTGATCGACCATACACTACAGACCTAAAACAGATCTTCTCTAAAGTGTTCCCTAACTCACGGATCATTAAAACGAGTTCTACACACGCCGAGATGGTAAAGTACCTAACGAACACGTTCCTCGCTGTAAAGGTCTCCTTTGCAAACGAGATGTATGAGTTATGTAATAAGTTGGAGATTGATTATGACAAGGTAGTAGAATATGCCACTATAGATCAGAGATTAGGTCAATCTCATTGGTCAGTACCTGGACATGATGGAGACTTTGGATTTGGGGGTCATTGTTTCCCTAAGGACTTATCGGCAATAATTAGACTCACTTATGAACTCGGAACAAATAACTTCGTGTTGAGTTCAGCTGAGACCACTAATGATGAAGTACGTACCGTACGAGATTGGGAACAGATGAAAGGTAGAGCTGTCACTTAATAAATCATTTTCTAAACCGACCTGAACATACACAGGTTCCACACCCGCATTTTCTATGTCTATTCAACATGTAATATACTATGTAAGTTACTGAACCTACTAATAACCCCGATACTATAATAGTTTCCATATATTATTGTGTTTTTTATCGCATAAAAAAAGGGACAACTAAGTCCCTTGTTTTTTACATACGTGATTTGATTACTGATATTGATCTTTTTAATTCATCTATATCTCCATCCATATCGTCTAATATTTCAGCAGTTGACCGTTCAACGGATATATCACCGATTGATCCATCATCACTCATTCCTTCGAATTCCTTTGTAGGATCCTCAGGACTACGTAACATTTGTTCTATTTTATCTCCATCAGATGTGAAACTCTGAAGATACTCTCTCTTCTCATCATCATCCATAGATACCCACGTTGACTCATTTTGTTCTGAAACCACTTTAGGTTCAAATAATCTACTGTATTGTTCTTCTGTTAAAGTTATTTTTTTCATTACCACGATATTTTATATTCTTTATAAGACCCCATAGAATCTTGTTTTGTAGTTACATTGTAATCTTTATTTCTTAATGTATTGATCATTGGGTCCGTTATATATTGTGGTCCTACCACAATACATTCTCCACCTTTAGCTACTTCCGCATCTATTAGTGAATTAATATAGGTTATATTACTTCTAACATCATTAGTTCCGACACGTGCTGCCGCTGCGTTTAAATATGGCATAATTATTTAATTAATCTTTTAAAGTTATTCTTATTTTCTTGTATCCACTTAGGAAAGTGAGCTCCTTGCATTAATCCACCAGGTTGTGTACCTACTGATGCATTAGGATTCCAATCCTCTTTAGTTTCTTTTTCTTTACCACAGTCACACTTCTTACAATCAGGTCCACACTTACATTCACCTTTAACACATCCACATTCACATTTCTTACTATCCTCTACCCCTTTTTTAATTGCTTTCATTATGACATGTGCTTGTTCACCTAATTCCGAATCAACATCTTCTTTCATTTTGTGTTCGTCTTTAAAGACGGTAGTAGTTTCTACAAGTCTATTTAATTGTTCTTCTGTAAGTTTAATTTTCTTCATTATAGAAATCTTTTAAAGTTTTGACTTATTTGTTCATTTAGTGATAAATCATCAGTTTCAGATAATAAACCTTTTGATTTAATGAATTCCATTGCCGCTCTCGCTGTCTTTGGTCCTAATTTTCCATCTACAGAACCTAAACTAGCACCAAACCCCGCATCTTTCAGTTTTTGTTGGAAATCCGATACGGATCCACCTGTAGCTGCTGTTGCAACGGTTGATTTAGTTTTTGTATTTCCTGTAGTGTTTGTATTGACAGTAGTACCTGTTGACTTTACTTCTGGTTCAGTTTTAGAACCGACTACCCCATCAGGGTTTAAGTTTAAACCTCTCTTTTCCTTTTCCATAAGGGTATCAGTTTCTGTAACCTCACCATCCCTTGGATTAATGTCTGACATGTACTTCACATCCGTACACTCTGTTTTATTTTTAAAATAATCGAATTTCGTACTATTCTCTTTCTTTTTAGCTAACGTTCCATCTTTAAAGAGGAAGAATTCACCTTCAGTTGATTTAAAGAAAATACCTTTTCCAGTAGAAGAGTCTTTTTGGAACTCATATCCAGGTGTATCTTTTAAACATCCGAATGTTTTCATTATTTCTTTTTCAAGATCACTTGTTGCAACTTTTTTAGGTGGATTGAAATGTCCCTCAGATTTAGATACATCATAAATACGTTGTAGTGGTCTCATCACATACTTAGTCCACTCATAGTCACGATCAATATCACCATCTAACCAATTAAGTAACGTATCGTTATACATTTTGTAGAACTTAAATCTCACATTTGCAAAATCGTGCATGTTTTTACATTTATCAAGAGCACCCTTAATTTCATCAAGTTCAGTCCCCCCACCTTTCATTGCATCATATAACTCGTTAGCGATACCTCTTATTGTGTCTCTATCAAGAGTACCGTTACCTGATTTAAGTGAATTTTTTGAATGCCAAAATATATTTTTAACGGTTTTTAAAGAAGGAGAACTATCCTCGTTTAAAAGTTTTGATACCTGTGATTCCGTAAGTTTGATTTTTTTCATCTTGTATTATGTTTCTATATAAATATTAGGAAATTATTATTTAACCATAAACCCCACCTAAAAACTTTTATACGTATTATATTTATGGTTATGTACGTACACAAAAAGATAGATTTACACAACTTTGGATGTGATAGAATATTCGTTATTAGTGATCCTGATAATGTTAAGAGGAGACAATCCTTTATTGACGATTGGAAATACTTCGATGGTTTTAATTATGAGTTTATTGATTCAGTAAATTATAAGAAAGGACACTTTGATATACGTGAACTACTTAAAAGTGGTGAGATGAGTGGTGAATGGAACGATCTTGAGCAGGGTAAAGGTAATCAACCAGGTCTAACGGAGAACATGATAGGTATTGGACTTGCACATAAAAAGATATGGGAGATTGCAAATTCAGGACATGGGAGAAAATTTCTGATACTTGAGGATGATGCTCGTCCAAATGATAATCTTATTGATTACATATATGATGGTACGTATAAATTACTCATAGAGAGACTACACAAACGGTATTGTGATATATTTTGGATTGGTAGGACTTCCACCCAAATTGTAGGTGACCCACTTGATGATTTATTTCAAATACCAAAATCCCACATAGGTATAGGTGCACACTCTTATATCGTTGATAAGTGGTGTCTTTATAAATTAATAAACAACTATAAATTACAAATGCCCGTAGACTTATTCATTGAGTATATGAGTCCTAATATGTCAGGTGTATTAACAAATGTTTATTCCCCCTATTTTTCACTTATAGAACAGAAGGGTCATCTAATTGGTAAGTGGTTACATGAAGATTCCACCGATCCTGATTATATCTTTAGTACAACCTCACAGGTTAATGTACTTAATGAAACTCCATTAGAATATCCTTGGAGATATACTTCCCCGTTAATGAGAGAATATTGTGATGATAATATAGGGGTTTATGAAACGTATGGTTATAAGTGGACAAGAACTACACTTACCCCACCACCACAACGATTGGTATAGATTATACCTTTAATAGTTTTTTCCCTTTAATATTTATCATACCCATCTTTTCTTTTATTATTGAACAGACCTTATAATCTTCTTTCTCCTCATACATACCCATTCTAGTGTATAGTAATAATGCTACAACACAAAGTTCGTCATTAGTTTCTATAGAATCTACATATTCTTGAGTCATATCTTCTAAAAACATTAGAAATCCTTTTTCTGTTGATAATGAAATTGTTTTAGGTACTGTTTGTTCTTGTTTTTTCATCTTTTATATATTTTACATTACATAACATACGTAAAATATTATTAGTAGTCAAATCCCCCAAAAAATCCAGAAAATTTTTATTTTAGATTTACCCCCTTTTTACTACGTAAAGGTTTTACCCTAAAAATCTATTTTACATTGGTCTTTATCAACCTTTTTCCATCTTCTTTGGTTTTTATTTTGAGTTGATACATCTGCCCACCTCAAGTTAGTAATCTCATAAGGACCATCATTATCTATACGATCCAAAGAATAGTTACCTTCGGGTTTAGGTCCTAAATGTTTTTTAATATCCTCTAAATAGTTTTTACATCCCTCACCATTTGGTAATCTCCATCTATCACACACATATATTCCACGACCCCCATAGTTATGATATGATTTAGATTTTGGATTATGACATCTACTAATCATTGATCTCCACCTATCATATTTCTTTTTATCATTAGTTACCATACCATGGGTTGTAGATCTTTCTTTTTGGAGACACCCGCAAGATTTTGTGGTATAAATTGAATGTCTTTTAATATCTTTAATTGTCCCACATTCACACTCCACAGTAAGAATCTTATTTTCACCTTTACCAACTACAGATATAATGGTTAATCTATTATGTTTAGATCCTACTTTATATTTTTTATTGGATTCGTATTTTTCACGTTTGAGTTTATTTTTTAATTCACGTTCGATACGTTTTTCTAACCGTAGTTGTCTTGCTCGTTCTTTTTCTTTACGTTTTAACTCCGCCCTTTCTCTTTTTAATTTCCACCCACATCCACAGTCTTTTATGGGTTTTTGTACTCTAGTTAATTTACGACTCTCAACCTCTCTTGTTCCCCCACACTCACATTTACATAAGAATAGTCTACTTTTATTTCTTGTACCATAATAACCCAAAAATTCTACCACAGTTAACTTATTGAACACATCTCCGATTGATACGTGTTTTAGTGTTCTTCTCTTGATGTTATTTCTGTCCAATATGTCAATCACCCTTTGTTTCCCCATACCCAACTCAATACTCGTTTTCTTCGCAGTCCCAAATTCGTAATATTTGGATATAACATATTCATCACTATATTTTTTTAATTCACGGTTAACCTCAACACCATGTGATCTAATAATTTTTAAAACTGTCGGTCCTGATAAACCGAATTCCAAGGCCGTTTTTTTTGCGTTTCCAAGTTCTTTATAACGTTCTATTAATTTTTCGTGATCTATTCTATGAATTTTTGTATTTTTATACATAAATTTTTTTTTAATAATATACATAAAAAAATCGACTTTTTCCAAAAAATTCCGGAAAAATCCGGGACGGGGCATTGACCCCCCCATACAGACACCGAAAAACCCCTTTTTAAAGGGGGGATACGGGAGGGGGTCCTGCAGGGGGGTCCCCCCATACCCCTATATAGTGGGGAGGGTGCCAAATAAAATACAACAGGTCCCACCGTCGTCTGTGATCTGAGGGTGTGGTGCCAATCAAAGTCTGATTCACCTCAGGATCCTGATCATAACTCGAGTCCAATTTTATATGGTAAATGTGTGCACTGTAACTGCACAGTTTAATCCCTTAATCTATTTGGCAAACAAACTTGTAATAAAGTATTGTATATAATAGAATTATTGTTATATTTGTTATGTAATCAATTAGTAATAATCAAAACAAAAAAAAAGTATCATGGAAAATTTATCAAACATTGTTAGTGGAATGGATTTAGGAATGACATTGTTGTTCGGTTTTTGGGCAACTTGTCTTATCGGTTTCTGTTCTGTTGTTAGTTATGTTATTATAATGGGAGTTCATAGTTTCATTATGAAGAACATCAACAAAGTTCGTAGTCATTTTATAAAACTTTAATTATGGAAAAGTTTTTTAAATGGTTAGATAGTAAGAACGGAGAACGTCTACAATACGGAATAATTATTTTATCTTTTTCTTATTTCTTAATTAGGTTTTCAGTAGGTATCATTTGGGATATTTAAAGTTCCCCCCACGAAAATACAACCTCTACATCAGTAGGGGTTTTTTTATACACCAACATTACCTCCCGCGGGAAAGTCTTCGGTCATTCTATTTGGCATCCGCCAATTAAAATGTTTGAAGGTGCACGTCGAAACCAATTCTTCTTCTTCAGGTATAGAGTCGAAGTTACCATCTCAGGATTTGGTATTCTAATTGGCGGTAATAAATTAGTATTTGTTTTGATATTCCAATTAATACTAGTATATTTGGTGTATGGATAACCACATACACAATTCGTCGGTTACGAATAATAGTACTAACGACGTGAAAACACTTTTAACTTGGTCTGATATTACAAAGACTGAAAGAATTAAACTACATAACGAATGTAGACACACAATCCTTGTGAGATTGGAAGAGGGGGAAAATTCACTTAACAACAGAGAAGTTTTAGTGAAAGATACTTTAAGTTATATTAATGACTTTATAGAAAATATTTTAGGTTGGGATGTAACCAACGATAAAAGAATGAATTTGTTTATTGGAGAAGATTTTGAATCTAACCTTGAGATATTTGTTAGACGTGTCGTGTTTGATATTTGTAGTGAGATAAGTTTATGGAAAAATTCAAACAACGGAAGTGTTATCGTACCTACTACCCTTAAACAGAAATTAGATAGGATGTATAATGTATTTCCTTTTCTTGATCCCGATTACAAGTTTTGATGTGTACACTTGTAATTGTTTACCTCACTTTTAAAGTGGGGTTTTTTTATACCCATACTCAACATCCACTGTCGTCCTTCCCACATTTTATTTGGCGCCCGCCAATTAGAATAGGAACTGGATCACCTCCCTCAAGAAAAAATAAAAAAAAATCGAATAAAATTTGGAACATTAGAAAAAAGTTCGTGTCCCCGTGAACCCATCTCACATTTTAATTGGCTGAGAAAGTTTAAAGTTTTTTACAAAATGTTTGGTTTATAATAGTAATAGTGTTATATTTGAGTATTATTAATCATTTAAATTTCATCGGATATGAAAAATCAAACACCACAAAGAATTGACAAACAAACTTTAGTCAATATCTTACAACAAGTCGAAAAAGGGGAATTTGTAAACATTGAGAGTGTTACAAATGTAAAAATGAAAAAGACAAACAACCCTTACTACAATAGTGTAGTAAAAAAGTCAAGTAAAAATGTACGTTGTTTACCCGACTATGAGAAACGAGTTCAAAACAAAACGGGGAACACCGAATTTCAATCGGCACCGAATTGGTTTGAACACATCAGTCCTTGTGTAGTTAAACACAGAAACAACGACAACACATACTTTATGTATGAAACCTTTGAAAATCAGTCAATCCGTAACGAGTACATTCACAACGGACAACCGATAGAAAAAGAAGTTATCCAACCTTTCTTACCAACCTACAACGAGAGAGAGGTAAAAGTTTTCACAATGAGAACGGACAACATCAAAAAGATTTCGTACAAAGGTACAAGATATGAAATAGTTTAGTTTTTTGTTTAGGTTTTAGTCGGAGAAACCCTTATCAGAAATGATAGGGGTTTTTTTTGTGTCTAACTTTTTCCAAAAAAGGATACACATGGTGAATCGTATTTTAATTGGCACCTGCCAAATAGATTCATGGATCTCGTACGAACCATTAGTTCGTATTACAATGGCCAAATAAAATTTGGATACATGTCAGGATCTCTGACTCAACAAAATAATATTATAATAATTTGGTTATATCGAAATATTGTATTACATTAGTAGGGTAATCATAAAACAATATATCATGAAAGGTTATTTAACTAAAACATCTGATAAATGGGTATTAACCATTAAGGATAACTTCAACGTACCACACCGATTTGTAATTCGGAACTTAAAGAAATTTTGTAAACGTACATTAGGACTACCCTATGAAAATGTATTACAAGAGACCAATTGTGTAGGTCAGTATATCGTAGATAAACTTGGGTTTATCGACTTTGAACTTTACCACTTAAATAGATATAGTTTGACAACACCCCCTTGAACTTTCACTAACAACAGAAACCCTTATTAACGTAAGGGTTTTTTTTATTTAGGTATGTAATGAAGTTACACAGCACTTGAGGTAATTTTAATTGGCACCTCTATTAACATTAAAATAACATTCTTTAACTTGTTGAATACGTGTTTGTTTAATATATTTGTCTTGTTGTTAAACAAAATTGGTTGGTTTATACAAACTTAAATGTGAAAGTTATAAAAGGGGTTACCGTGGTAAGTAACCTCTTTTCTTTTGTCTGAACTTCACCTTCACCGTCGTCCCATCTCACATTCTGTTTGGCACCCGCCAATTAAAATCTCTACTGGTCCAGCGCTGTAGCAAAACTATTTTTACCTGGCAGAAGACCTGGCAACTCTTCGGGTTAAATCTATTTGGCAATCTTAGATTTGGTATAACCAATTATTTGTTATATCTTTATAGTCTAAACAATAGAAATTATGTCAACAGAATTGAAATCAATCAAGTGTCGGAAAGAAACCGAATTTGGTAACAAAGAAAGTGAAATCAGACTAACTCGTTTTTCTGGTGGAGAGAATGGTATTATGGTACAGATGAACATCGACCCCGATGTAGACCATAATCGTATGTTCGCACACGTCCAACTTACACAATCCCAAGTTAAGGATTTGGTAAAAGAACTTCAAGAACAGATTTTGTAACTGAAGGTTCAGGGCCCGTCCCGTATTTTAATTGGCTGAAAAAGTTATCTTTTTATGTTGGATATAATAAAAAAAGTGTTATATTTGAGTATTAGTAATCAATAAAAATTAATATCATGAGAATAATGAAATTCGTATCGTTAGAACCGATGCAATCAAGAGGTGGAAACCCTCTTGCAAATCAACAAATTTTAACAGATGACAACGGGTCAATGTTTGTTTCGTATGGTACAAAGATTTGTTACAAGTCAGATAAGAGATTTAACATCCAAGGAGTTAAAAGACCTCAATATGTTTTTGATGAGAACTATTGGGATTATTCAAGAACTACAAGTAAGTACAGAAATGAATTCTTAGGATTCGGTGTGGCGGAATGTAGAAAGGGAATAAAGGAAGGTTGGATTAAATTAGAAAACTTAAATAAAAGGTAATGATATTAGATAAACCAAAACAGAACGGAATTGTTATCGATTTAACGGGACCACAGGGAAATGCATTCTTTTTGATCGGCACAGCTAAAAATATAGGTAGACAATTAGGAATGACACCTAAGAACATTGATAAGATGGTTGAACGTATGACATCGGGAGACTATGAACATTTACTTAGTGAATTTGAGTTTGAGTTCGGTAGTATTGTAACTCTTTATAGATAATGTAATACACCACACGAATAACCTCTACTTTTAGTAGGGGTTTTTTTATGCGATGAGGTTGACAAAACAATAAAATTTGGACATGCACTGTAACTGTGAAATCTAATTGGCAAGTGTATTACAATGCCAAATAGATTGTTACCTGGTCCATCCGGATCTCGGGG
>Ga0208792_1000719_pt1 | contig 11873 bp, 10 predicted proteins | sample 14_taG_FD_184087 | JGI IMG/M metagenome (GOLD analysis project Ga0208792, IMG submission 184087) | Marine viral communities from the Subarctic Pacific Ocean - 14_ETSP_OMZ_AT15311 metaG (SPAdes) (version 2) | ecosystem: Environmental > Aquatic > Marine > Oceanic | place: Pacific Ocean | collected...
AAATAGTAAGATAATTATTCGCTACTGATGTTAATGATACATCAGTTGAATTATCAGTACCAGAAGCATCAACACCTAATGCTGCCCTAGCACCCGCTGCTGTTGTAGCACCAGTTCCTCCTCGTGTTATAGATAATGTTCCTGTTGTAATATTACCAACATTTAGATTTGTTAAAGCAGAGCCATTCCCTGAAAAGTTAGTAGCATTTAATGTTCCAAAAAGTGGGTCAAAAGTTAAACTTGTATCTTGTTGAAATGTTGATGCTCCACCAAAGAATAATTCTAAATTATTAATAGTAGATAATCCTGTGCCTCCATTTGCTACTGGTATTACTCCTGTAATTGATAAAGTATTCGCTACATTATCCCAAGCAATATTCGTTGTTTGTGCCGAGTTTAATATAGAATATACATCACTATCGGTATACTGCGTGATGGTATTATCAAACTCTTCGTTTGTTGCATTCCAAGTTAATCCAGTACCAGCACTATTACTTAATACTACTTTTACATCAGCATCAGTGTAACCTACCCCTGCCGTATTCAAAGACCAAGCATAATCATTATTATACGGGTAATAGTTTAGAGTAAATATATCGGTTGGATTATATGCTGGATTGGTGTAAGTAACTTGTGGGTTAGTTAAACGAATATCTATATTAAATTGTGTTCCTGCCGATTGATAATATATCAAATTATCAACGACTGATGACTGACCTTGTGGTATAATAGATGATGTATAATATAGTTGTATAAACGGAGCTCCCCCAGCACCAGAAACAAATGCCTCATATAATCCTGTGCTTTGATTTAAAGTAAATGTGTCAAATTGTTGATTTTGAATTCTAATTTCACAATCAAATGTAAATACTAAATAATCAATCGCTGGTTGTGATAATGTAATTTGTATTATATCATCAATATATAAATTAAACTCGGGGAAACTGGTTGATAAAACACTTGTATAGGTTGCTACTCGGTCTGTCCCAGATATTGTTAAAATTGCTTGACCACCGCTTGTTGTAATATTATCAATATTAAAAGTAAATACTTGGGGATATATTGGTGGTTGTGAAACTAATGCTGGTCTTCCTGTTATTGGTGTATTTGTTATGTTATTTTTAGAAAGGTTCTCAATACTATTAACTAATATTTGGTCTCCTTTTTCCACCCTATTAATACCTACGGCACATTTTACAAATATGTTACCAGTCATAAATAAACTACCCTCTTCGTATAAATTCATAACATGCATTTGATTAACCTTCCATGCCCATCTATAATCATTATTATATTGAACTGGTACACCTTGTAGTAATGGTGGGTAAGGATTATATTGTGTCCTATCTGCTACTTCAAATGCAGTATGGAAAACCCTTGATGAGTTAAAATAGAATAAATCTACTTTATCTCTAACATTAGATATAGCATTTGGGGCAGTATCACTTGCCTCCATACTGATTTTATATCCAGTTCTAAAAGTATGTATATATACATCAGGAAAGTAAATACTTAATTTTATTTTTTCAACTATGTCAGCATCTTTGATTAACCAAAACTCGCTTGTAGATTGTATCCTGTATCTTGCTGGGTCGCATAAAATATCATCACCATCATTAAGCATATATAATAAAGTAAAATCACCAATTACCATTGTTGTTTTATCTCCTCCATATAAACCTCTTGGATCATCAGTCCAATATACTCCCCATCGTTGTGATGGTCCTGAATATCTTATTATATCACCACCTAATGACACCCATTCAAATTGTATCCCTGTGCTGTCACTTACACCAGTACCTATTCCTTGTGAGTTAAATTGTGGGGTGCTTTCTGTAAAGTTAAATGTTTCAACTGGTTCTTTTTCATCAAATTGGGTTTTAAAAAATATACTGCGATTATTTGCTGATAAATTAGATTTATGTTGGCGGTCTAATGTGATATTATATGTTGATGGCGTGGGTTCAGTATAAGTAAAACGCATTATATCATTACCAAATATATCAAATGCTCGGTTTTTAATTGATAGCATATCAGGTTTTGCTATTATTTTATTATTAGTTGCGTCCCATCGCATCGTATCACCCATACTTGTTGATAAAAGTAATCTAACATCGGGATCACCATAACTACCTGCTACTTGATTTGTTGTAAATCCTGTTATAGTATCATAATAGACATACCCATTTGCTATCAATCCATATAAGTTTTGAATATTTTGAGATGATAATGATTTCAATGTAAATCCATCACTCGCTTGTGATAATGTCCCAAACTCCGATGTATCCATTTCTTGATAAGCGAGAGACCCACCTATTTGGATATTTTTAAAGTCAATCATATCAGCGTAGAACTCTTTACAACTAAAAAACCTATCGCATTTAGCAGTCTGGTGATAATAATTATAAGTTTTTAAATAATCGTAATCATCTAAATTACTTTCAGTTAAATCAACATCGGTAGATTGTAAAAATCTCCAATTAAAATGCGTTTGGTATTCATCAACATTTATATTTTCATCACCAATTATTAATATGCTATTATCTAATGTTATTGTATTTTGTCCTGTTGATACGAAAAAATCATCTGTTAAGAAATTAAAACTATTTGTTTGGAGTTGCGTTACATTCGGTGGTAGGTCAGTTAAATCGCTTAATTGTGATGTGTAAAAAGTTTGTGGAATTGTTATTTGATACTTATTAGCATCTAAATTATCATTTAGTTTATAATAGATGTCGTTGAAAGGAGTAGCAGAGTTGTTATTTAAACGAGCGTAGAAGTATATCTTATTATAATCAAACGCACTTAAAGTATGTTGAGTGCCGTCACTAAACTCTTCAACTTGTTCTCGTTGTAATGTTTTCAAAACATAAGGAACTAAATTAACTTTAACTATAAATGCCGAGCGTTGATTAGCAGTTAATCTATAAGTGCTATTTGTTGCCGTTTGTGGATATCCTGATGCGTATGCTGAATTGAAGCGAGGTCTAATTTTCCATTTCTTATGTAAGTAAGAATATAGATCAGGTGATTTGTCAAAATCTATTATAATCGTATTGGTGCTGGTCGTATATATTTGTCGTGTATCTAATAATATTGTTTGTGCTGGTGTGGCATCGGTATAACTATCATAAAACTCAAAAACCAATTCTTCCCATAAGTTAGCTACTTTTGCTTGCGTATTTGGTATGTCGTCAAACCATGTGCTATTGAATGCCTCCCATCTCATTATTTTATATTCTATTTCAATTCTTCCAATATGTATTAATGTATTTGTTGATGCTATGAATGTATTTATAGTACCAAAGGGGTCGTGATTATATGTAGTCCCATCATAATTTTGTAGCATACCCATAAAGTGTGGATTGGTATTGGGGTTCGTATCAATTAAACTATCAAAAGTTGCCTGTGATAATGGATTGTAAGCATCTTCTATTTTATAAAATATATCTTCGTTATTTGGTTGTGATACTACGAATATTCTTTTATATGCTTCGTAATTACCATAAGTCGGAGTAGCGTTTGTATATGTTGCTGCTGGTGATAAAAAGTCATTTAAAATATTACGAGTAAAATTAATACCCCAATAATCTAATGTATATTTACAAAGGTGTGAAAAGTAAAATCTACCATCTCTTAAATAAAAAGACAATCTGTTTAAATCAACTTGATATGCTTTTAGTAAAGCATATGGGGGAACATCTTGCTGTTCGTCATATTCTAATGCTGTTCTAATTATATAAGTATTTTCTCCCGATACATTCGTTTTAAATCTGTGGAAACCCAAGTATTCAAATCTTCGGTTTAAATCATATACTTCACCTGATTTTTCATTTTTAAAGTAAAATGCCCCTCGTGTAACTAATCCGCCAGCATTCCAATTTGTATCATTATAATATTTTGTGCTTTCTTGTTTAACTAATGTAATAACATCGTGATAATTTAATCTCCGCATATTTGGATATAATCCAAAGAAGTAATTATTAAAATCTGCTATGGTAAATGGTGTATCAACGGTGGCAGATACTTTTACTGCTCCCATGATTAAGTCAAAAACAATGCTATCAAACTCATTTTTATTAAAGCCGATATTTACTTGTTTTAGATTTGTGCTTGATGTGGGTGTTTCTCCATCATTTAAAATCAGTTGGTATATTTCGGTTAAATTACCTTGTGTTGGTAATGCTGATAAAGTATTATTAATGGTTGTAATATCAGTTGTGTTGGTTGTAATGTTATTTAAATTAGTTGTGATACTATTTTGTAGTGCAGGTATTTGAGTATTTAATATTGAATAAATATCATTATAATTATTTGTAATGTTAGTATTTTGAAGTGCTTGGTCTGCTTGAATGGTAGATATATTACCTTGTATCGTTGATATATCGGTTGCGTTTGTAGCGATTTGATTATAGTTTATTAATTCAAGATTACCGCTCGTGTATTGGAATTGTGATGCATTTACTGGGATTGTTCCATAGTTTTGGATTTGCAGATTACCGCTCGCATCATATTGGAATTGCGATGTATCGAGCTTTAAACTTATGTCTAATTGTGATAATTGTTCTCCTGATGGTTCAGTTGTAAATGTTTGTGATACATTTAAACCATTACCAAACTCATCTTTATCAGGAACTAATCTTCTGCGACGATTTCTGTTTTCAATTTCTTCCAATACTAAATATTGTGCTTCAATTTCTTTATCAATTAATTCTATTTTTGAATATACTTGTGTTACATTTATTACTAAATTACCAGTTAATCCTCCAATACTACTTTTAGGAATTGTTAAAGTATCTCCTGATGAATATCCAGTACCATTATCTAAAACAACTGAAATTTCTGCTATTCCACTAACAACATTTATAACTATTATAGGATCATCTCCTGATGAATTACCAACTGATACTTCATATTCTGCATCAGTTAATCCCCCTGTATTAGTGGTGGCGTCAATAGTTAAACCATCTTTATGTATTTTATCTTGTGTATTTTTATCGGTATGTTGTTGAATATTATAAGATGCTTTTAATAATAAGTTTAGTTCTTCTTTTCTTTCTTGTTCTAAAAATAAATCTTTAATATATCCTAATGCTGTTAATCCTGATGCTACAAAACCACCAAAAGCAATTGTAACAATTCCTGTTAAAATTATTCCTCCTCTTGTTTTTAAAAACTTATTAACACTTGTCATAACACCACTATTTATCAAATTATTAAAATAACTATTTTTTATGTCATTAATATATCCATTCAACGCAATTGTTTCTGTTTCTATATCTTGTCTAAAATCTTGACTTAATTGCATTTGTAATTGTCCTTCTATTGCTTCAATTCTTACTATATTTTGACCTACCACTAAATCAAGTTGAATTATTGCAGGTCTAATGATTGTATTTATATCAGCATTTGTTGCCGCCAAAGCAGTTGATAAACCACCTATTGCCGCACTATTATTATTAACACCTTGTCTGTTAGATATTACATAATTAATAACATCAGTCCATCCTGATGTGATTATTAAACTAATAATAGGGTCATAAGTGTAATATAAATATAATTTACCATCAGTTCCAATCTTAGTGTTATACGTTAATTTATTATTTGATACATCATTATTATTTACAGCATCTTCGGTATAAAATCTTATTTCCCCACTTGCATTCTCATTTTTAAGATACAAGTTTAAAGCTAATGTTGGATTACTAGCCTCATATTGATTTTCCAAATGGTCTAATTTTAATTCAAGCAAATCGCTTAATTGTATATCTGTTCCACCACCTTCTCCTGTTACTACAAGAGAGCCACCGCCGCCACTAAATGTTTGCGTGGCATCAATGAAGCTTGTATCATCGCTATTGTACCAAGACATCTCCTATATTAGGCGTTTAAAATTATTTTCTCACATTATATTAGACAGGAATAATGTACGATAATATACCAGGTAGCTATCCAGCCACTTTCTTTTACAATCTCAGCAAACTCCAAGGGGCGTTCTCCAAAAACTTAATCAAAGTTACTGCCGATCGTTTAACTGCTGATCCCCAGCAAATCACAAACATCCGCCTACCCATCGGTGCTCTTTTAAACCTCGACTCGCTTGCTCTTTGGTTTAAAGTAACCACCAAAGGTACTAATGTAACTATCCCAGCCCGTTATGCTTCTACCTTCATCAAGCGTATGTCGCTATCAATGAATAACACCAGTGTGCAAATCATCCAAGATTATAACTTAGTATATAATGTTGCCATGGATCACACCAACAAAGATAAAACAAAAGGTATTGCCGGTGAAATGTTGGACAACTCCATCCGCTACACCGAAGCTGCCGGAGCATCAGACCAAACTAAAATCACAGCTGTATCTTCTCTTCTTGCTGCCACAGGACATCTCGCCGATGAACAATTCTGCATCAACAACTGGATTGGTATGTTCGGCTCTGCTTCTACTCGCATCCTACCTACTGACCGCTGTGGTGAAGTAACCATAGCTATTGAATGGGCGCCCAACTTTGAAGTCCTAGGGGGTACTGGTGAAGCTGCTGCTACCACTTACACCGCCGCTGATACTTATTCAGTAAGTGATATCTATATGACTTGCGAGGCATTCTCATTCTCTGATGATACATATTATAAATCAATCGGCGATAAAGACCTTAAAATCGGTTTCAACGATTATGTTGTAACTCGCTTCGCCAATGCCGCTAAAAACTCCGGTATCAATGTAACAACTTATCTTTCTTCTGGCTCGATCGATTATGTTTATGGAACTGCTCTATTACCCCAATCTGTTCCCAAACCTATGGTCGCTTATGGTTCCCTCGGTACTGGTGCGACTGAAACTGTTGTTGCGAATATCTACAAATATTTATCTGACCCTGTTGCTTATGGTGACAACGCTTCTACCACTGCTGCCAACAACATCTATGGTGACGGTTTCTTTTCCACATTAGCTTTACAACGTTGCCTACAACATTTAGCTACTTCTCAATTCAGCATCAATAACAAAGCTCTCAATTATGCCCCACTAAACCCATACGAAGTTTTTAACAACAATTTGTGTGCGCTAGGCTATGAAGGTGTTGATGCCTCAAGTAATGGCATGCACCCTGGTGTTGTATCATTGAAACATTATCTTAAGTACTATGGTGTTGCCATGCAATCACTTGAACTTATTGACAAAGATCAGTTCTATATCTCGGGTCTATCATCTGCTGGCTCATCTTGTGCAGTTAACTGGGCGGCGACATTCTCTGGTTCTTCCAACACTTTAAGTGTTACACCAGTGATCGTAGCTAAAATGAGCAAAGTTCTCCACATCAAACCTGGTCGGCAAATACAAGTTGAGTAAAAAATAAAAATTGATATAAGAATATTATGATATTATAAGATAAAATAAAATGCCAAAAGTTCCCGTTGATTACTCCAAGACCATTATTTATAAATTAGTTCATTTTGATGACCTAAATGATGAAAACATTTATGTTGGACATTGTACGAATATGACACAAAGAAGACATAACCATAAAAAAGCTTGTTGTAACCCTGATAACAAAGAACATAACCATTATAAATATCAATTTATTCGTGAAAACGGAGGCTGGGATCAATGGCAAATGATATTAATTGAAAAGTACCCTTGTGATGATGTTGATCAAGCAAGATCTCGTGAAAGATATTGGAAAAGAGAATTAAATGCAACATTGAATACATATGAACCCGGTAGAACAAAAAAAGAATATTACCAAGATAATCTTAATAAAGTTCTTGAAAATGCAAAGCAATATCGTAAAAATAATAAGGAAGAAATTGCTGAAAAAGATAAAGAAAGATATGAAAATAATAAACATAAATTAGCTGAAAAAATTACATGCAATTGTGGTAGTATTATTCGCAGTAGCGATATTAGAAGACATGAAAAATCAAAAAAACATCAAGAATGGGTTAAAAATAATAATGTTACATAATAATAGATAAGAATGTTTGGCTTGAACGTGTATGTCCAACCTGATCCAGTTGGCACCATTGATGCAACAAAGCAAGATAAATACAACATCCATCACCGGAAAAACGATGCTAAACTTTTTGTAACAGAAGAGCATACTGATAATAACTTCCGCCAAACTGGCTCATTACCACCACAATATCCTCATCATTACGTTATACATCATGATAGTGTTACCATGCATTTAAATAATTTGCAAAATTATAATCCCACGAGTGCTGGTATAACTTATTTTAAAGAACATGAAACTAATAAGCATATACATCATGGAGGTATGCACTCGCATCCCGCTAACAAAACTACTCCACAACATCGTGATACCACTGTTCCCGATAAAGTAGATAAATGGCGAAAACGTAGCAATATTTTTGAATCGCCCGCTGAACATAGCCACAGATTAAATGTTGTTAAAGTATAGATATTTTTTTTATTAGCTTTTATTAGATAATGATTAAAAGAGTAAAAAGTATTTGGGTTGATACCAAAAATGCTGTTGTTAATGCTGATAGAACGGAGTTTGTATTTAATGATTTACCGGTAATACAAGTTAGAGGTGATATTTGCCAACTTAAAGTTAATAGCATATCAGGTTCAAGTAGCAGTGGTAGCAATGATTATATTAATCATACTTGGGTTATTAAATTAGGCAATGTTAAATATAATCACTCGTATTATTTTAATGCTGACAAAAATAGTAGTCCCACCATTGCCGATGTCATGATAGATGCTAATAAAGGGTTTCATTTGAACAATTCAGTTTTAACATTACCAGAGCAAGATATTAACCAACTATGTTTAAAAATAAAAAGTGATGATGGACATGGTCTTTCAAAATCCAACCATACCATTGATCTATATTTTAACATCATAATAGAAGAATATGATTATGAAAAAATAAATTAAACTCGTTTCATTTTACGCCCTTTTTTAATGGGACAATTTTGTTTAGCTTTCATTTTTTTTTGAGCATCTCCTAATCCAAGATCTTTCTTGATATTATTATATACTGATTGTCCTGCACCAAACAATGCACCTTCTGCTGTGCCAAATATGCCACCTTTGATTATCTCATTTTTAAACTCGGTTGCAACATTCTCCGCACCTTGTACGATATTACCAAAACCAGCTTCTTCTGCTCCGGTTAAAACAAGCTCAGCTGCCTCAGGTAAAAACATAGCCATCTTATCTATTTAATGCTGAGATTTTTTTTATGTATGTATTTATTAAGATGAAAAAGATTATTTTAAATACTGCTAATGCAGACGAAGTGTCTAGTGATAACAAAGATTACAAATATTATTTTAAAAAGCCAATTGTTGTAAATGATACCAGCACTTTATCATTGCAAAGTATTACGCAAAAAAACTCAGATACACAAACCTCTTATGATCAAGGTCTTTTAACTATTGGAAACATGAGTATAGATTACTCAACTATACCAACGAGTATCTACGGAACATTTAGTTATGTAGGAGAATGGGATTTAGACTTAGATGATACTTCCAAATGTTCGGTTTATAATTCTAGTGGTGCAGCAAGTTCAGGTAGTGGAGGTGAATTAAAGTTTTTCACCTTTAAAGATTATGGTACTAGTGGTTTTCCAAAAACATCGGTTTTAGGTCAAGTAACTTCATCTGGTACAAATTATCAAGCAGGAGATTATATTATAATTAATGAAACAGCATTCCCATCAGGGTATGTTGTTGGTGTTGTTAATATGCGTGTAAATATATCAGCAGTTTCTACAAGTGAAATAATTGAATATCCCGAAGGTGTTATTACAGCACTTACATTAAACCCAAATTATATTGGTGAAGTATCTACTAATACCAATTATACTCATACACCATCAACAAACAATGGGCAAGGTACCGATTTTGTATGGGGTAGTGGTAGCCAATATATAGAATTAAAACAAATAGTTGATGGTGGACACGGATTTTCCGTAGGAGATACTTTCTGGGTTAATAAGAATGATGCATTGCCCACCAAATCAACATATTTTACACCTTTCCAAGTTGAAGTAACGGCAATATCTAATACTCCACCACCAGTATTAGATCCTCTTTTTACTATAAAAATTAAAAATCTGCGATATCTAACTGATAATATAAAATCCAGCGATGCCGATACCAATATATTAGTTTATAATAAAGTATCTACATTACATGAAAACAGAAATGAAATAATGCCTTATATATGCTGTAATATACCACCGCAGGTTATTATGGGTATGGAACTTTATATTGAAACATTTACAGGCGTAGGATTAACCAGCAATGATTTATTTATTATAGATTTAAAAATAATGTAAAAAAATATCTATGTATAAAATAGGATGAGTTATTTATATCAAAAGAAAAGTTATAAAAAGATTATACTTAATACCAATGATGCCGTAGCTAGTGCTGGCAAAGCTAATGGAGGATCAGGCAACAGCGAGTTTGTATTCTACAACTTTAACACAATCACCATTAAAGAGCCAAGTTATTTAAAAGTTATCGGTGCTAGTGCTGATATCAGCAGCAATTCTGTGTGGAGTGTAAAACTTGATAATGTATCTTATAATGAGACCAGCTACTATAACAGCGATGCCGATGGCACACCTACCATATTGACTCGATGTTTTAATGGTAAAAGCTCGTTGATGCTTGACAACATCGCTCTCGAATTACCACCACAGGATATGAGTGATATAAAATTAATTATATTAGATGAAGCTGGTAATGGTATTGGTTCTGCAAAAATTATGATTGAATTATGTATTGAAGATATAGGAGAAGATAAAATGAGTACATAATTTAAAATATTCTCTTAATTTATAAAAAGTTTGTAAATGTATAACTTTAAAAAGATTATGTACTCATTTTATAGAAATATGAGTATTTATAATAATGATCAATTATATACCTTTCATCAGACCCCTGTATCATTATGCAAAGATATTATCAGCAATATTGAGTGGAAAGAAGGCGAAAAGGTATTAGAACCCTTTGCCGGGACTAATGGATTTTATGATAATTTACCCGAAGAAGTTATAAAGTATCGATGTGAAATCCGCGATGGTTTAGATTTTCGCGACTTTGATTATGATGGAATACGACCAGAAACCATAATAACTAATCCACCATATGATCTAGGTGAAAATCCTGAGAGAAAAAGAAAGAATGATTTTTATAATATATTAAAGTTCTTCGCTGAGAAGCACTATATAAAAAGAATTATATTTTTATGCAATGCAGCCTGTTATAATTCACTTACAAGCAAAAGATGCATGGAATTAAACAGCCTCAACGCCTACATAACGAAGGTAACGGCTGTGAGAATAAGGAAATGGCACGGGGCTTATTATGTATTGGAGATTGGGCGGCACTATAACCCGTGCTTTGATTATTATTTGGGGAACTATGAATAAGTGGAATTATATACCAACAACCCATATTCTATTATTTTTATCTCTTTATATACCTTTACAAAGATTATTATATTCCATACATAATTTATGCAGGTGATGCCACATAGGAGTACATGCTTCATCATCTGTTATCATTGATAGCTCATCTTTGATTTGTTTTTTAATATTGTTATACATTATTGGTTATAATATTTAGCTATTATTTATATCATTTTCATCATCACTCTCAGGTATAAATGTAATTCTAGTACGATTGGCTCGCCTTTTCTCTTTTAGTTCTTGACGACACCGGAAGCAGGTTAAATATACATGATTATTTTTTTTCAAATGAATATACATCCAGCTTCTACATTTAACACATGACATCAATTGTGGTGTGCCTTGATAAGTTAATTTACCATCTTCGTAATCACATTCATATCCCCGGTAGTATGCCTTGGTTGCCATTTACTAT
>Ga0208792_1000731_pt1 | contig 11728 bp, 7 predicted proteins | sample 14_taG_FD_184087 | JGI IMG/M metagenome (GOLD analysis project Ga0208792, IMG submission 184087) | Marine viral communities from the Subarctic Pacific Ocean - 14_ETSP_OMZ_AT15311 metaG (SPAdes) (version 2) | ecosystem: Environmental > Aquatic > Marine > Oceanic | place: Pacific Ocean | collected...
TCGCAATAATGGTGGAGACTCTGGTGGTCATGGAACCTATCAGGGGAAACGTGGTGGCGGTGGTGGCGCTGGATATTATGGTGGCGGTGGCGGCGGTGGATATGATAGTAACTGTACTGGCGGTGGTGGCGGCGGTGCTTCAGGTATCATCACGGGCAACTGGACAAATACTGTAAGTCAATCAGGACAGACTGGACAAGCAGGAGGTAGGAGTGCTCAAGACACTGGTGATCCTGATTATGTTGCGGGATATGGTGGTAGTGGTCAGAGTGGATTGGTGATTATCACATTTGAATGACTTGACGCTCCGACTATAATCCGTTATAATATTAAAGTATCCAACGGAACACAAATGAACGAAACTTATGTTTCTGGGGTTGTCATTGATGTATGTACCCGTTCCTTTCTTATCTTGAGTGATAAGGGAGAGGAAAAAAAGGTTGATTGTGATACTGCAGAGCAGTTCATGAATTTATTAGAAGTATGCACTTCACATCTTAATGATGATCAAATTCAGTATGCAGATCTTTCAATTAAAGGGGATAATGTGTAATGGAAGTTTTTACTCTCAAAGAATGGGAAGATAATTTTGATGAACTCTTAGAAAGAGTCGAAAAAGGTGAAACTATAGGTATTGTGAGAGAAGATGGTAAAGCAGCAGTAATGATGCCTGCTGATGATGAAATTTTACGAATACACACTGAGCAAAACAACGACGCTCAGTAATTTCATCATCAGGGAGTGTCGCATAATGGTTAATGCGCCCTGCTTATAACGGGGTCATCCGAGTTCAATTCTCGGCATTCCTATCTGCTTCCTTAGCAATCTGGTGAATGCAGCAAACTCATAATTTGCCTAAGGAGAGTTCGATCCTCTCAGGAAGCATTAGACGGGGAATGAGTTCGCCCGCGACGGTGCTAACCACACTGTGATCTAGAGAGTTGGTTACTTTCTTTTTGCTCCATTACAAACTGTCAGAATGTTGGGTTGAGATGCCCCACAGCAAGCATTCGGATAAGTGTAATGCCTTGCGAGTATGGCGGAATCGGTAGACGCACCAGACTTAAAATCTGTTGAGAATTAATCTCGTGGGAGTTCAAGTCTCCCTACTCGCATCAAAATAAATAAAACGACTTACAGAGTTTTTATGTCGTCATTCAAGATAACTACAAAGCATTGTTGGTACAATGATGAGAGAGAAATTGTAAAAATGTATTTTTTAGAAGGAATACCATTTACCTTCGACGAAATGCCTGAGGGTCATCTTTGGGATAAGGATTTAGTGGAAGAAGCAAATAAACATTGGAGTTATGAAATAAAAGATGTCTATCAAGGATCTAATTATCTAATGATGGAAGAAATGCATCCTTGCTTTGATCCTATTGAAATTTCAAACGCAAAAGAATTGCCTGAAGATTTAATTCCATATTATGATGGAGAAGATTTTATGGGTTAATAAATAAAACATAGAAATCTAATAGTTGTCAAAATAAGATGCCTCTTAATAAGCTTGAGAATTTTATCAAGAATGCTGAAGGTCGCATTCTGTACGTTAATCCTAATGACCTTGATTCCACTGATGGTGTTGAAAATCAAGGCAATTCATTAACGAAACCCTTTAAAACAATTCAGCGTGCTCTGATTGAGTCGGCAAGATTCTCATATCTTAGAGGTGAAGACAATGATATTGTAGAGAAGACTACAATTCTGGTGTTTCCTGGTGAGCACTTAATTGATAATAGACCTGGATATGCAATTCAGGATATTGGTAATAATGCAATTTCTGTTGCACCAAACGGAGCACAAACAAATGCTCAATCAGAATTAACTCTAACTCTTAACTCCAACTTTGACCTTACACAGGAAAATAATATCCTGTATAAGTTTAATAGTGTGTTTGGTGGTATCATTATTCCTCGTGGTACTTCTATCGTTGGTCTAGATTTAAGAAAGACTAAAGTTAGACCAAAATATGTTCCAAATCCAACAGACGATACAGTAAAACAGTCTGCAATCTTTAGAATTACTGGTGCTTGTTACTTCTGGCAATTTACTTTCTTTGACGGTGATGAGAGTGGTTTAGTTTACACTGACCCCAAAGATTTCTCTGAGAACAATAGATCAAAACCTGTATTCTCACACCACAAAGTTACCTGCTTTGAGTATGCTGATGGTGTCAACTTGGTTGGTGGGTATCAACTCACCGATCTTGATATGTACTATAGCAAGATCAGTAATGCTTTCAACCGAGCATCTGGTAGAGAAATTGATCAGAAGTATCCATCACAAGGAGAATCTTTCTCCAAGCAGCGTCCAGAATGGGAAATTGTTGGTGCATTTGGTGCTGACCCAGTAAAGATCTCTAATATTATCTCTGGTGATGGTGCAACTCCTGGAACTATTGTTACAGTCACAACTCAAATTGGTCACGAACTGAGTGCAGGTACACCTATTAAGATTCGTGGAATCAGTGAACCTGACTATAATATTTCAACAAAAGTTGTTCAAGTTCTTGATGAAACTAGATTTACATATGCACTTCCATTTGTAAGGGCAAACCTTCCTGCTGGTCAACCTGCAGGATTAAGTATTGGATCAAATGCTAGCGTAACTATTGAGACTGATACAGTTTCGGGTGCATCTCCATATATCTTTAACGTATCATTACGTTCCGTCTATGGTATGCAGGGTATGCATGCTGATGGTTCTAAGGCAGATGGTTTCCGTTCAATGGTTGTGGCTCAGTTCACTGCTGTTTCACTTCAGAAAGATGATCGTGCTTTTGTTAAGTACAATGAAACTAACCGTCAGTGGCAGGGTATTAACTATAAAACTAGATCTGGAGATGAACTATCAGCAGAATCTTCAAACTCAAATCAAGTCCTACACTTAAGTTCTGACGCTGTTTATAGAGAGGGTTGGAAGACAGTTCACATTAAAATGAGCAACGATTCGGTTGTTCAGGTTGTTTCGGTCTTTGCTATCGGTTTCCACCTACACTTCCTCGCAGACAGTGGTGGTGACGCATCCATTACTAACTCCAACTCTAACTTTGGTCAGTTCTCTCTTGGTGCTGAAGGATTTAAGAAAGAGGCATTCACAAAAGATGATAAGGGTTATATTACCAATATTATTGCTCCTAGATCAGTCTCTGATACAGAGGTTGAGGTTGAGTGGGTTCAGTTTGATGTTAGTAGAACTAAGAGTATTAACAGAGCAAATAGAATATATCTATTAGGATACACTGCAGAAGATGTACCACCCCCAGTTATTTCTCAAGGTTATAGAATTGGTGCCAGAGTCGATGATGAAGTTTTTCTAGACGATGATGCCTATAAGGGTAAGATTTTAATGACCAATGGTCCATTAGATCTTAATACAAATACTATCGCTGGAACTGATACTTCTGCAAAGGTTTATAGAGATGTAACCATCACAACTCCTGTTGCACAATCACCAACTCAAATGGTGTTTAATTGTACAGCATCTCACGATCTTAAAAATGGTGAATCCATTCGCATTTTTAGTGAAACTGGAGACCTTCCTGAAGGTTTAGGAGAAGAACGTGTATATTTTGCTATCACTGCTGAAAAGAATGGTACTAGAGCAGATGGAATGTCTCTTAATGGTACTCAATTCCAAGTTGCTTCTTCTAAAACTAATGCTGAAGCGCAAACTCCCATATACATTCCAGTCTATCTTGGATCTGAAATTAGAGTAGAGAGTAGAATTTCCGATAAAGAAGCAGGTGAACTTGGTCATCCAATTCAATATGACTCTGTAACTAGATCTATCACTAATGTAGAAACTAGTGCAGTAACAAATGAAACTGCTGGATGGTTCATTCATTGTGAGAACAACAGCGCACTTTTCCAGTACGTTATTGGTCTTTCTAATAACGATAGTGAAATCACATATGTGAAGAGAAAGGCAGATGATAGAAGTTTGGATGAAAAACTCTATAGAATGCGCTATGTTGTTCCTAAGGAACTTGATAATACCAGAGATCCAGTCAATGGATTTATCTTACAAGATTCAAGTTCTGTCAACGTAAGAGAAACTTCTGACTTCAATCTTACTGATATTGGTAGATCAGATTATGATTTTGATCGTAATCCTAGATTTATTACCACTTGCACCTACGATAATGGTGCAAACTTAATCACAATTAGAGCAGATAAACCACACAATTTAAAGAATGAAGATGTTGTTATTATTTCTGATGTAGTCAGTAGTACAAATGGTGCGGCAAGTAAAGACTTTGGATTTAATGGTACGTTCAATGTTGAGGATATTGTAGATGATAAGACATTTACAGTCAATGATGTAGATATTTCTGGTATTACTCATGATCCTGGCAATATTCTAAATGATACCAATACTAGAGATAAAGTACTTCCAAGATTTAAGAGAAACAATAATAATCAAAACTTCTATCTTTATCGTACAGAAGTTATCAAACCATATATCCAAAATGTTCAGGATGGTGTTTATTATCTGTATGTTCTTAATAGTGGTAATCCTGTCGCAAGTGAATTTTTAAATTCTAAGTATAGTCAGAAGGTAACAAATTTATACCCACAGTTAGATAGAGATAATGTAGATGATAATCCAACATCGGCAGTTAGTCTTGCTAAGAGAAATCCACTTGGTGAGGTTGTCACTAATGATCTGAAGAGAAGTATTACTAGAGAAACTCTTGATAAGTTTGTCGATTCATTCTCCTTTGGTAACAAAATTAATAGTGTTGTTGATAGTGGTGTTTCTGCAGTAGTTGTATTTGATGATGAACATCAACTGAATGGATTAAATTCCTACACAACACTAGATGGGGGATCGGGTCATACTGATGGTGATTACTTTAATGTAAGACTGTTTAATAATAATGCCGCACCAGGTAATGCTATGTGGGATGGTGCAACTGCTGACGTTACAGTTAGTGGTGGTGCTGTTACTGTTGCAACTATTAAAGAACCGGGATCTGGATATACCGCTTCAGAAACACTTTACTTTGATTCTAGCACTATTGGTGGAACACCATCTGCAAACGTTGTAACTGCATTATCTGGTATTTCAACAGCAACAGCAGACTATGTTCAAATTACTGGTATTGGTACCGTAACTGATGGGTATTATAGAATCACTGATTCAAGTGATAAGAAACAATTAACGATTGCAAAGACTCCATCAGATCCTGTAATTGTTTCAGGTCAGTATGCAATGGTTATTGGTAGAGTTGGTATTGTTGCTGCTAATGGCGTAACTACACCTACCACTGGGATTGAGCAAATTGCAACAACTGAAGGTCATGGACTTGTTGTTGGCAATAAAGTAAGACTTACTGATGGTTCAAATGGACTTATTGGTGACTTTATCGTCAATAATGCCACATATAATACTTTCCAAGTTTCTTCTACTACATCACTTTCTGCTACTAAGCATATACTGAAGCACGGTTTCTCTGCTAACAATGCAAGTGCTGATGCTCTGGGTGAAAATCTTGGAACCAGAGGTGTTCCAAACTATGATAATGAAGTATTGTTCTTGGGTCAATCAATTACAACTGAAGAGAACTTCATTGCAAATCTTCCAACTGGTGCAAGTGAAGTAATCGCAAGATTCCCACTTGGTTCTTATCTCCAAGTTGGTAATGAGATTATGAGACTCAGGTCTACAACTCTTATTGGTGGTGGCAATGATGAAATTCAGGTCATTCGTGGTTCTATGGGAACCATTATTGAACCACACGCAAACGGTGCTCAGATTAAGAAGATTAAGTTAGCACCTATTGAACTTCGTAGACCTTCAATCCTTCGTGCTTCTGGTCATACCTTTGAATATCTTGGTTATGGTCCTGGTAACTACTCTACTGGTCTCCCACAAGTTCAAGTTAAGACTCTTAGTGAAAAGGAAGAGTTCTTGTCCCAAGCACAAGAAACCTCTTGTGGTACTGTTCTTTACACAGGTATGGATAGTGATGGTGATTTCTATATTGGAAACACTAAGTATTCGGCACAGTCAGGTGAGCAAACCACATTCGATGTTCCAACACCAACTGTAACTGGAGAAGATCCTAATAGACTCTCTGTTGTATTTGATGAAGTTATCGTCAAAGAGAGAATCTTGGTTGAGGGTGGTAAGTCCAAGCAGATCCTTTCGCAATTTGACGGTCCTATCACCTTCAACGGTGATGTAAGAATGAATCAGAAGTTGGTTCTGAATAATGATTTGAGAGTTATTGGTAAGGTTGACTTCCAAAATACTAATGACGCAACTTCTTGCTCAGATGCGAATGCTGCATTGAGAGTTCAAGGTGGTGCTGCAATCGGCAAGAAACTATTTGTTTGTGGTGATGTTGATTTTGGTAGTAACTTACAACTTGATGGAACCCTTACTGTTGATGGCACTTCTAAATTAACTGGAGAAGTCACTGTTGATACTGGTATTGTTCCCGATACTGATGAGGGTGCATATCTTGGTACCGAAGCAAAACCATTCTCTGAGGCACACATTGATGAAATTAGAATTGGTGTAAGTGGTGACAATGAAATTGACACTGCAACTGGTGGATTAACTCTTGATTCTACTAGCGGAACAACAACAGTTGATGATAACTTAGTTGTTACAGGCAATCTCGATGTTGATGGTACTACAGAACTTGATGCTTTAAATGTTGATGGAAACACAACACTTAATGCTACTACTATTGATGGGACATTAACTGTAAATGGAGCTGGAAACTTTGGTAGCAACACTGTTACTGCATCCAGATTTGCAGGAACTGCTGATCAGTCTGATAATATTAGAGTTGATGGTTTAGGAAATGCTTCTGGTCCACACTATCTCTTGCTTCAAAATGGAACAACTTCTGGTCACTACACCAGAGCAAAAGTTGATTCTGGAATATCCTATGACTCATCAACTAATACTTTAAGATTACTTGGAGATCTTATTGCTTTCGTATCTGATGATCGTGTTAAGACCGACAAGGCACCACTAGATGATGCTCTCGCTAAAGTTTGCTCTTTGAGTGGATTTACATATAACTTTAATGAAAAGGGTGCTGAACTTGGTTTCCCAACTGATGTAAGACACGTAGGTGTTTCTGCACAAGAAATTCAAAAAGTTCTTCCTGAAGCAGTTAAGACTCGTGATGATGATTACATTACTGTTCAATATGAAAAAATTGTCCCACTTTTGATTGAGGCAATCAAGGAACTTTCTGATAAAGTTTCCTCTCTTGAAGATAAACTCAATAAATAATCAAAAAGAGATATGTTACAGGGTTCTGGAACAATAAGGTTCTCTAATGTCATTGCAGAATTTGGTCGTGCTGAAAGTAACGGTGGCGCTAGTTTAGGTAGATACCGAGTTAGTGAAAGTTTTGGATCAATGTCCAATCTGCCCCTTGACACTGGTATTCCACAGAGTGGATCTATCAGGATGAGTGATTTTTACAGCAAACAACTTAATTGTGTTGTAAATTATTATGATGGTAGCAATATAAGAAGATCTACTGCTAGAAACAGATATAATACTAGCAATGGTAATGACAATAGAGTTAAATCAATTGGTGGTTTTAGGGTAAGACCAAGTAATAGTAATGGAACCAGAGTTATAATCCACGTCAATAAAAGAATTGGTTCGGAATATGATGGTAGTCGTGGAATGAAGTGTGCGTTGAGAACTGGTAGTTGGAATGCTAATACCAATCTTGATGTTAATATTGGTGGTTCTGGTGCAGTTATTGGTGCTGCTGGTGCTGGTGGAAAAGGTGGAAATAGAGGTAGAGGTCATACTGATGGTAAGAGAGGATCTTCTGGATTAGGTGTTGAATATCCTATTGATCTTTTTAACTATGGTTTCCTTGCTGGTGGCGGCGGAGGCGGCGGAGGCGGCAATGGTAAAAGGATAGATAGGCACAAAAGATCCCGTGATTATAGGAGATGTGGATGGTGGTGTGACTCCAGAGGTAGAAATAGAAGGAAGGATAGAAGAAGAAAAGGTGGCGGCGGCGGAGGCGGCGGTCAAGGATTTCCAGGCGGTGCAGGCGGACCTGGAGGTGGCAATGGCGGTAGTCGTGGTAATGATGGTAGCCAAGGTGGTCATGGAAGCGGCGGAAGCGGCGGTGGAGATGGTGCTCGTCGGGGTGCTAGAGGTGGAAATTTCGGTGGTGATGGCGCTTCAGTTTCTGGTGGCGGTGGCGGTGGTCACAAGGGTAGATCTATCGTTATTTCAGGAAGTGGAAGTGTAAATTATGTCGTATCTGGAACTATATACGGTCCAGTAGTCAACCATCCAGTATTTTGATAAATAGATAAAAATCACCATATACGATGGCGAATATAAGAAAGCAATTCAACTTTCGCAATGGCGTTCAAGTTGATGATGACAATCTGGTTGTAAGTCCCACCGGACTGGTTGGAATTGGAACTACGGTTCCAACAGAACTCTTGCACGTTAATGGCGGAAATGCAAGAGTTACAGGATTTTTAACTGCATCTCAACTAAGAGGTCAAACATTATCTGTCTTTGATACTGCAACAATTGAAAATGTAGAGGTAGGGAATACTTTAATCGGTGCTGGAATTAGTATTCGATCTGGTTTTATTACTGCAACAGATCCATCAGGAATTGTCACATATTATGGTGACGCCAGATTCCTACAAGGAATGCCAACATCGCAGTGGTTAGATAAAGATGTTGGTTTAGGATTTACTAGCATCTACAATAGAGGTTTTGTTGGTGTTGCAACTGATGATCCTAGACACACACTTCAAATTGGTGGCACTACAGACCCACTTAACTTTGGAAACGGTGTCGGCATCAATTCAACTGGAGACATCTATGCAACTGGAATTGTAACAGCACATTCATTTGCAGGTATTGGTTCCGAATTAACATTATTAGATGGTACAAATATTGGATTAGGAACTATCTCTAACGATAGACTTCCCATTCTTGAAAATAATAGAATACCAAGCAATCTTAATGTATCAGGTATTATCACTGCTGGTACATTCAGTGGACCTTTAACTGGAGATGTTACTGGTAATGTTACTGGTAATGTTACGGGCATTGCAACTGGTGCAGAAGGATTAGTTGGAACTCCAGATATTATTGTTGGTATATTGACAGCATCCGCAGTTGCTGCATCAAGTTTCATTGGTGGAATCACTGGAGATGTTACTGGTACAGCAACAACAGCAAGAAGTTTAACATCCGATGCTGATGTGGATATTAACGATCTTACAGTCGGTGTTGCAACTGTTTCAAATATTTTAAGTACAACTTTAATTGGTGTTGGGACAGATTCTGAATTAACATCAGATATTACAATTAGAAAATTTAACTCTCCATCTATTCTCCAATTATCGAGTGGTATTAACACCACAACTAATATAGAATCTCTTGTTTCTTTAGGTTCGACTACTTCTTTAGCAGAAAATAGTGGAGGAATTAGATATAATAATCCAAATCCAGCGTTCGCATATAGTCTTTATGAGTCATTAGATCTTATCAACTTTGGAAATGGTAATGTAAATTACTATCTTCAAGCAGGAACTGCTGGTGTCGGAACTGGAGATTTCCATTGGCATCATACCGGATCAAATAATCTTATGACTCTCACCTATGGTGGTAGTCTGGGTATTGGTAAAACTGATCCAACTGCAAGATTAGAAGTTACTGGACTTACCAGTACATCAGACTTATTCGTACAGAGTAGTGTTGAAGTTGGTGGAAATATTGCAGTAGATGGTGACATCTCCGTACCTGGAACTGGTTCTTCAATCACTACTAGAGCAATCTATATTGAAGATGGTTCAGCAGGACTTCTAAACCCTGATGGAACAGAAATTATTCCAGCACCAGGACAAAACTTCAATAGTTTTAATATCACAGGTGTCTCTACTGTTGGAGATCTATTTGTAGATGGCAGACTTACTATTGATGATGATCATTTGACTGGTGGTGGTCTTTCTATAAACCCAATATCATATACAGAAACACCATTTGCAGCAGTACAAATAGGTCATCCTCTTGATCAATTTACTGGGGATCAACTTGGTATTGGTGGAACTATTGATCAAACATCTGTAAGTGATATTACACTACTAGACGGTGGTCAAGTTGGAATAGGCACCACTGCATTAGATGAATTTACTGCTCTCACAGTTTATGGAACTGCTGTTATTGAACGCCTTGCGATAGGTGTTGGGGTAACTCAAATGACAACTGGTGCTCTTAATATTCAAGGACCAGTCTTTGTTAGTGAAGGTGCTCTTGACGATTCTGCTGCTGATGGAACACCTAGCGCAGATATTCGCACAACAGGAATTATGACTGCTTTAAATGGATTTAGTAGTGGTATTGGAACAGGTATTAAAATGAATGTAGTTGGAAATGAAATTCAATTCGTTGTTCCTGGTGTTGGTGCTACATCTCTAACGCTGTTCTAATCTTACCACATTAAGAGGGGCTTGACAATAACCTAAACTATGATTAGAATATGTTTGTTGCTTTTGAAGAATGAGCTTAGAGAATATTAAAAGTCCTATAAATTTTATAAAAAATGATACTTCTAATAAAACTATATTAGAAAAATCAAAATCCACAGATTTTGTTTGTAAAGTATTTCCAATTACATATTATCATTTGTCAATGACTGATAATGATATGTTAAAAGATTTACTTGTTGATAAGATTGTAGCAGATGCAAAAAACTTAGAGATCCCAGAGGGTTGGTTCACTAATAAGTTAATGACATCATTTGATGGAGAACCAAGAGGAAAAGAAATCTTTTTTGGTGAAGATGATACTTATCAAAAAGTACTAGAAAAAAGATATGGTGCATGTATTAATGCAGTCTTTGATGCACCGTATAAGATTGATATTGATGAAATATGGTATAATGTTTATATGAATGGTGAATGGCAAGAGGAGCATGATCATATTGGTGGTCCTCAGGGTTCACATTATTCTTGCATTCATTTTTTATCTTATGATCCGAAAATTCATCAACCAGTTGAATTTAGAGATCCACTTTCACAACTTCGTAATTTGAGTGTTGAATTAGATAGAAACAATTATGACCACACTTGGTATCCAGATATTAAAGAAGGAGACTTTATTATGTTTCCATCATATCTTGCTCATTCTGTTAAACCAGGAAAAGCAACTCCAGATTATCCAAGAATTACAATCGCACTTAATTTTAGAGTTTTAGATTATCAAGGAGAAATGTATAATGATTGATGTTGTAGATGATTTTTTAACACAAGAAGAACTTGACTTTGTAGTTGAGTATTGTGTCGATGCTCCTTATTACTATGGAGAGGCAGATAATTCTGATACACCAGTAACAGGACTAGTTCATAATGTCTGGTTTGATGGTATGGATGAGGATAATCTTACTGGTGAAAGAATTCCAAAAAATGCTGTTGATGATTCAACCATAGACACAAAAAGATTTTATAATATATTTGCTGATAAAATTTCAGAAAAATTCTCTGGATGTGATAAAAAAAATATTGTAAGATTGTATATTAATTGTTTCGCTCCAAGTGAGAATCCATATTTTCATACTGATGAAGATGACGGAGTAGATGCAAAAACATTTCTTTTCTACACCACACCAGGATATGATATTGATAATGGTGGAGAAACTCAATTTCTTGTAGATGGTTCTTTTTATGGAATTCCTCCAATTCAAAATCGTTTAGTTTCA
>Ga0208792_1000732_pt1 | contig 11724 bp, 18 predicted proteins | sample 14_taG_FD_184087 | JGI IMG/M metagenome (GOLD analysis project Ga0208792, IMG submission 184087) | Marine viral communities from the Subarctic Pacific Ocean - 14_ETSP_OMZ_AT15311 metaG (SPAdes) (version 2) | ecosystem: Environmental > Aquatic > Marine > Oceanic | place: Pacific Ocean | collected...
ACATCCAGGAATATTAACAATAGGAATACCCACCTGTGTAGTCACGGGTGGGTATATTGGCACTGCATGTGATGGAGTCTTTAACCAATCAGGTGTATCGTTAATAATTAAATTACTAACTTGTCCGATACCTATATCAATATTACCTAATTGTATCTCTGGAATCATCAGTCTTTACTAGAATGGAACTGCACCACCAGTAGCAGCAGGCATACCCATAGCACCACCAGTAGCATCAGGAAGTTCTGGCATTGCAGCGTCCATCATTCCAGGAAGTTCTGCAGTGATTGCTTCTGCTGCTGCAGATGCAACTTGAGATTTGATGTTCTCAACAATAGAATCCTTATTGAGATATAGTGCAGTACCACCACCGACGATACCTGCAGTTCCTACAAATGATAGAACTGCTAAAACATTAATTACTTTTTGCATGATTTCAGTATTTTCATTATACTATCTAGTCATCAACAAAGTATCGATCTAAAACATCAATACGTTCTTGTTCCTTTGCAATCAAATCAATTTGGTCTTGGATAGCACTCATAATATCCGGATGCTCACCAATACCGACAGGACTTCTAAAATAAACCTCGACATTCATCTTGGCTCTTTTGATATTTCCAATAGCACTTGATTTAAGTGCATCAATCATTTCTCTTCTCATTTTAATCCTTTACAATGTTACAAGTTAATTCGCAGTTTTCACCTTCAAATTCAGAGTCTGGAATAAAGGGGGCAGATCCGCAGATAGCACTTCTACACCAACGTACCGTGCTGCCTGCGGATTTCTTTGAGTTGCTCAAAGTCCTTTTGTTTTGTTCCTCCATCATAAGCCCAAGCATACCCCTTTTCAATCATTTGTTCGTTGAGAGATATCTCTTGGTCTCCGATATATAGCCATCCTAGCAACCTACCGTATTTACCCATTCCACCAATAAGCTCAGTTCGGATAAGAAGATCTTCTTCTCCAGCAATTGCATCCTCAAGTTGTTTTTCCAACCAGTACGTTGCATCAATTCCAAGTGCCTTCTCCTCTAAATTTCTAGTTCTTTTTTCTGGTGTATCAACGCCTGCAACTCGAACTCTCTCTTTTTTAAAGAGATCAAATCCTAAGTCGATTGTAACGTCGATTGTATCACCATCAACAACTCGGTTAATCTCAACTACGCGGAAGTTGTAACACGACTTCCTGCTGGGTGGTATCATTGTTGCCATAATTCATCTCCTTGGCATCTGCTGCCATTACTATTCCTAATAACGTGATTGCTGCTGATATGACGGCACCAGCACCCCATACCCACTTTTCCAATTTACGAACTCGCGCACGAAGTTCGTCAACCATATCAGAGTCTCCACCACCTTCAAGTTGTTCAACTCTGTGTTTTAAGAGTGCTATCTCCTGATCCTGTTGTGCGTCCTTCAGTTCGATCTGGTTCGGCATCTTTCAACTCCTCAAATGCTTCCCCTAATATGTATACAACTACAAACAATGCACCTGCAAGTGCAAGTATCACACAGATAATTACTGACCATACAGGATCATTCACATTATCAAGAGGGCGTAATAATAAATTCATAATCTATTACCACTATTTGCAGATGGTATTAGTTGATATGCCATTTTGTCTCTCAACTTATTGACACGTTCATCATCATATTGTTTAAAGTTACCACGTTTTTCTACTTTTTTATAGTAGTGTAGTGCATTGAGGATGATGGCATAATCATCCATATCTAATTCAAAATTCATTAGCAATCATTAAATACAGAACCAACAGTAGAACCAACACTAGAACCTACTCTACCGCCCAAGAGCGATACCCAACCAGCTGCTAACCATCCAACATATGGGATACCAATCACAGCAGGAACTCCGACTCCAGCAGCAATACTAGTTCCCGCCATCGCACCTTGTGACCGTGCTCCAGCGTCCGCCACGATGCACTCTATGTCTTTCGCAGACTTTCCCTCGCCATCTAGTGTGGCACCTCCTAAGTTACGAGTGCCATCCATAGTGAATTGATCTGTGCGCCATTCACGGCGACTCTCAGTTCCACCTCCAAAGAGACCTCTCTTATTACTATCTGAAGATAATGATCTTTGAGATTCTAGGATGGCAGGATCGTTTGCTTTATATTCTATTGTATATCCATCCTTTCCTGCTTCTACTTTATATGATGAATAATCACCCGCAGGAAAGTTGATGACTGGATATTGAGGTCCTTTAGATTTTATTAAATGACCGAGTGCTCCAATATGGGCGAAGGCAATAACGCCACCAATACTAAGAGCACACAATTTAAAAGTAGAGTTTGCCATGTTTACATCTTGTATTGTTGATCGGTTGACCCAAATCCAATTTGTATTGGTGCTTGTTCAATGCGAATAGTTTGGGCAGGTGCAGTTTGTGCTGCTGCTTGAATCAATCTTTCCATATCTGCTTTACTGATTCCGCCACCATTACCACCGCCACCTTCTCCTGCTTTCTTTGCAGCCTGGACACCGAAAGTAGCTAAACTCCGGTGAAGACGCTGGCTATAAAAGTGGGATCTAGTTTTTGTTCAGGAATTCCAAGTGCTGGTGGAAGTTTGATGTATGCCAGCGTGAGTATTCCCCCAGACCAGACAAGAATGCCAAGTCGAACAAAAGTAGAAAGAATAGCGAGCTGTTCCTCTTTATCATCTGCTGCCTCCTTGATTTTTCCGAGAAGACCTTTCTTTTTAGGTTCTTCCTTCTTTACTTCTTCGGGCATTGATAGAAATCCAAGGCATTTCTATTTATGGGTCAAGTATTTCGACAGAAATATTTGTTTGATTTATTTGATTGTATTTTTGACAAAGAACATCACTTGATTGATGTTCCCATTTGTGATACGCATCCTTGAGAGCTTGTAGATAATCAGTTCCACCGTAACCTACCATTTCATTGGCAACGATTTTCTTGATTAACACATCCCTTGTTAAATGTGTCATATGTAAATAGTTGTTGTCCAATAACAAACTCTTACATTATAAGACTTAAAGGATTAGTTCAAAGAGTTTGCTTTGGGTGATTGTTCCGATTTCCTTATCGGGTGATATTATTTAGTAAGATAACCATTTTCAACTAACCACTCACGGGTCTTTGGAGTCGGATCATAATCAGACCACATAGTACCTGCAGCACAAGATTGAAGTGCCCTCATAGTCATATTTTCAGTTTTACCTGCCCAGGTTGCTTCCTTTTCCCAAGGAATAGCAGAGGGTTGTAATAAATATGCTCTCCGTGCCATCTCTTGCCACATCTCAGGAACATCATCCTCATGATGAATAATGGCAATCAAACTGTTGTCAATCGTACCTGCCATACAATCTTGAGCAGCATGCCACCCTTCATGACGCATTACACTCATCAATACATGAGGACGATGCATAAATGTTTTATTCAGAAAGAAATTATTACTGACAGTATGATAGACACCACGATGTCCTACTGGGAAATATTTTTCATCTGCTAGAAACACGTTAACTCCGACCTGGTTAAGGGCGACAAGCATAGAGTTGAATTCGTTAGCAACAGAATCAAAATCGTCAGTATTGGGATACTCACCAGAAACATCCAAAAGACTGAAGACCTCTTTAACTTCATCCTTACACTCTCTGAGTAACATACATCCCATCGAATGATTGGTATAATATTCGTTATCTTTTAGGGGGTCTGAAAGGGCAGGTAGGGCAACCGCCGCCGCAGCAACCAGTGAGGCAATAATTTTTTTCATACTTTAAAAAATTTGTTATAAAGAGCAGATGCTTCAAGATGTTTACCGTGGTTTGTAAGATATTTAATTCTATCAAGAATTTTTTTCTTAAAGATTTTAGATGTTTCCTTCATCCTCATCTCCTATGTATTCTAGTGAAATTACATCATGATCCTTATTATTAGGATCTAACCACTCAGCAAATTCTTGGTGAATAGAATATGCGTCTTCCAGACTCTCATATAATTCAGAACCTGGATGATTTTCAGACAAATGGTGAATGCGGTCTATTGACCAATCATTAATTTTCTTTAGAGTTGATTCTAAAGTTACCATAGTCTTTTCGCATATAGCGTCCTAGAATATTACTATTATAATACACTGGCGAACCATCGTCAAGTGCCTCAGATAATACATTATTAAGAAACAATTGTTTTGTTTCTTCAAAGTTACAAGTACCTTTGGTTTTATGTAAACTTAGTATTTCTCTACTGAAGATCTCTTTGCCATATTTTTTTACATCATCTTTTAATTCGGGACAAGATCCATAATATTTTTTCCAATCAGATTCTTGTTTTACCTTTCGTTTCTTACCTGGTGGTGTTCTGAATGACCAAAAATACTTTCTCCCAATGTACTGTCGTTTGTTTGAGAGATTGGTAATTTTATAAACAAAACCAAAGTAGTCCCCAACATCATCAGTATTAAAAGTTCGTTCCAGGTATATCCAAGGATTTTCATAACTCATGTATAACTCATACTATTGTATTATATGAGCTATTATTTATCTTCAAACCTAACAAACCAACTCTACTCATGGAATCAAGTATTGTCAAGCCCTTGATAAATAATCAATAAAGTCATATAATATGGCAGTCTACGTTAATAATATTACTCTCAACACAGGAGAATATTTTTCCAGAGATTTTTATCTGGATAATATTAATGGCACTCCATTAAATCTGTCTGGGTATACGGCAGCATCTCAAATGAGAAAACACCCAGAAAGTGTCAATGCAACAGCAGATTTTAATGTTGGATTTATAGACAGAACAAATGGGAGAATAAGAGTATCATTAGCAACTAAAAAAACAAGGTTAGTAAAACCTGGACGCTATGTCTGGGATGTAATGTTTAGTGAATCAAATCCTTCTGGAAATAGTTCAGTTTGGACAACACTAGAAGCAAATAATTATGGATCATATAGAGGATATACAAATAGTTCTTGGTCTACTTTTATGAATACCTATGCGTATTCTAGAGTTCCACAATCAGGAAATCTTAGTGATGATAGTGATCCCTATGGTGTTAAACAAGACTCATATCAAGTATTTTTCCCATATGATGGAGTCTATCAAATAGATGCTGCTGCTGATAATGTTGGTTCTGTAACAATCAATGGAACATCATTCAATGCTGCAGCATTAAATGCAACAAATGTTGGAGTAGGAACCATATCTCTTAATAGAGGTGATCATACTGTTGCACTATCGCAACAGAATGCGGATAATGGGCTAGGATCTTTCGATGATAATCCAGTTGGTTTAGCAGTCAGTATTACATATGTTGGTGGTACTGGATATGGAAAGAAGAGTATTGTTATAGAAGGCAATGTATTAGCAACACCAGATATCACACCATCTTGTATTATTACTGTTTATGATAATGAAGAAGTCGGTATCATTGAAGAAACTGGTGGTGCTGCCAGTGGAGTGAGTATTGACAATATTAGTACTTATGGAGTCATTCACATAGGTGTTAACTTCAATCAATGTAGCACTTTTGATATTGGTAGTAGTTCCACAAGAGATATGCTTGAAGATGCTACACAAAGACAAAAACTTATTGATTATATGAATATAGGGGGTGTGGTATGGTTAAATGTTGAATGGTGGAATGGTAGTACTGATGAACGGAGTTGTTCCGATAGAAGTAATATCAATGCAATGCTTACTTTGCTTGGAACTGAAATCAGAGCAATTGATGATGATCCTATACAAGGTTCTACAAGATCGACTGAAACTAGTGTTATAAACTCTAATTTTCCGGCAACGCAATCACAAAATGCCTCTGTAATATTTTCAGGTGGAACACCAGTTTTCGTCGATGGCACTAATACTATCACTACATATGAAAAAATAGGTCAGGGAATTCTATATGTAAGTGGGGATACTAATACTTTCAATGGACCATCATATCCAGAAAATTATTATAATGCTCTCCGTGCATTGGTTCTAAATAGTTAAAAAAATGTCGGCAGTATACGTTCATAATATTACTATAGATAGTAATACCGACTATGAGCAAGAGTATGATATGTTTGAGGTTGGTGGTAAAGTAGTTGATCTTGCAAATTATACTGCTAAAGCACAACTAAGAAAACATAGAGATAGTCAAACTTCTACTAGTTTTATTGTTGGTTTTCCTGATAGAGTAAAAGGTAAAATCAAACTAACCATTCCAAGTTATATAACTTCTGCTCTTAAACCTGGTAGATACATATACGATATTCTTTTTACAAAACCAGGTGGAGCAAAAGAGATTGTTCTTGAAGGGACTGTAAGAGTAAAACAAGGTATTTCAACTGGTTGTTTTGGTACTAGTACTAATGGACTACCAGGTAGTGCTCAAAGACTTTGTATTGCTGTGATTGATGAAAGTGATAGTCAAACACAACCAGGTATGTCTACGAAGTGGGCACAGTTCCGTTCTACATATCCTAACAGAACTTTTTATCTTTTAATGCCAAAAGGTGAAGGATTTGGGCATCAGGTAGATCCTAAGGAATACGGTGACATTCGGATGCCACAAAATTTTGCTAATGAAACTACTATCAACACAGGTAGATTAATTTCGGAGGATGGAGACTAATGACTTTTAACTGGCCAGACATACCGTTTTCGGGAACAGAAGTTGATGCCTTTGTAGTTGAGTACAAGGCACTTGCACAAACCATTTATGATGAATGGGATGATGATAGTGAGATGAGAATTTATGATTTTGATCCGAGTGGTGTGGACTTGCCAATTCCACTTTTAAAAGCACCGTTTAGAAGAAGAAGCACAATAAAAATACTTCTAGAGAATGGTTTAGTGTATGCAGCATTCATTGTAAAACAAAGAGCAGGTAATTCTGGTCCAGGAACCGATTTTGAATTAGGTAATAGTCCTCTTTCACCAGGTATGTCAATCGGACAAAGACTGGAGTTATTCAAAGATTTGGGGTGTGTATTTACAAAAGAAGCAATGGAGTGTGCTCATAGAAATAATAATGATGGTAAAAATCCTCCAGTAGATTTGGGAGACCCTTATAATGTTTTGCAGGATGGTGGTATTCAAGATAATCCTGATGATTTAGATCCAGATGATCCAAACACTCCACCAAATGATCCCAATGATCCACCAAAACCTTGTGATGATAAAAATTTAAGAGAGAATGCATTAATAGGTTTAGCAAACACTCCTGGACCGTTTAGTTCTTGTTTTAGAGATGTTAAAGCAAAATTATTGGATCGATATCTTATTTGCAATGATACGGTGTTTACTGAAAATGATATGCAGAATAAAATGCCTAATTTAAGGGAAAACGTACAAGAATTTTTTGATAGTACTTCTAATAATCAAAGACAATGTGCTTTGAATGGTTGTATTACTAAAAGGTCAGATATAACAAGTGACTTTTCTGCAGAAGGAAAAGCAAGGCTTAGTGCTGGACCTACTGATAAAATTCATCAGGTATCATTTTATGCAGATCCTGGACCAAGATTATGTCTTCAAACAATATTCGGAACAGCAATAGTAATTACAACTTCTAGTGACCAAGTTTTAAGAATATTAGATGACTTTGATTTTGTATATGGCAATCAAGCAGACAGACCAGATGCAAGTTACACTGGACAACCAAATCCAGGACAAAAACCAGGAACATATTTTGAATCTGCAGGACATCAAAAAGATAGATGGGGAAATCCTGTCCCAATTGGAGATCCTTCTGCAATTTCATCTCAGATTTATCCACCAGTAACTGAAATTTCAGATATTAACAATACTCAAAACTGGACTAGTCCCACCGAAATTGGAAGAAATATTGTTGCAGACAACATTCTAAATGGCGGAGGCAAAGGGCAACCAGTACCTATTAATATTAACTTACAAGAATAATGAAAAATTCGTACTCACTAATACTAAAACATTATAATGGTGGCGCAACACCAAACTTTATTCAAGATAGTCTTCCTGGAGTTGGTGTAAGCATCGGATCTAGTTTAGCAATCTATAACATTCACCAATTTAATGATGTTATGGATGCAAATGCTTATGGTAAGATAAACAAAAAAACTGCAAACTACAATATCGCTATCAATAAACTTGTTGGTGGTGATGATTATGTTCATTTTGAAGAAGAACCTACTGGTGTTTCAACAGTTGGATATCTTGATATTGGAGAGAAGCAACTTTCCCACTATCTTGATAGTGTTACAAAAGCAATGTTACTTGCTATTTTAGATGGGGACTCGAAAAGAACTTCATCTGTTGGTATAGGAACTAGTGGTGCTAAAAAACAGATATTTTATAATACTCTTCGTGTAGATCGATATAAAGATTATAGTTTAAAACCTTGGTCAAACTGGAATGATTCTGTGGGAGTTTGTACGCCAACATCAGTTTCTAGATCAAACAATGTTGCTATCGTAACTACCACTCCGGCACACGGACTAAGCACCTCATATGATGATTGGGGTGTTATTATGAATCTAAATACTGGTATAGCAACTTCTTTCAATATATCAACATCAACCTATCCAAATGGTGTCCCTATAAAAATTATAGATGCAAATACATTTGCATATCAAAATGTTGGTATAAACACTCCAACAACAGCAGTGGTCGGAATATCATCAATACAAGTGGGATGGGGTGGAACTAGCAATAATCTTCACTTATATTTTACTTAAATGGCAACTTTTAATGAGTTAGAAACTTTTAATCCTAAACTTTGGTTTGATGGTATATGTAGAGGTAAAATATCATACAGTGAAGTAGGAGGATTATCACCAGGTGGTCCAATTACAAATCGTCTAGCTGAAGGATTTTTGGGAGGACCACACCCACCAATAATTTTTTCATTTGATCCTACTGGAAATATTCCAATAGGTCCATCAGATACATATCCAAAACCTTGGAGAGGTGCTCAACAAAGACTCAATGATGCATCCTATGGATCTACTATAGGTCCATTTGCTAGGATAGTTTCTATAAACAATAATATTAATTTTGATGATACTTGTGTCGATGAATGTGACTCATCGAATGGGGGAGATGATCAGTGCAAAGTTGGTCTATTTGGTAGGCTTGGAATAGGTGATGGAAATGTAGTAGGATTTAGATTGATGGACTGGCATGGACAAGATGAAGGAAACTTTGATACTGCATATTGGAATAGTCAAGGTGCCAACTGGGATACCTGGAAAGAATGGTGGGAAAATGCATCAAAAGCAACCGTTTTTGCTCAATGGGAAGATGTTATAGGGAATCCAACTGTAGAAGTTGAAGTTGCATATGATTATATTGGTACTGGTGATGATGATTTTTATCCAGGATTGGACGGAAATGCATATCTGGATAACTCTCTAGATTTATTAGTTGCAATGGTCGCACTTGCAGTATTGATTAGGTGGTAACATATGTCAAAACCAACATTAGCACAAAGAACTAGTTTTAAAACTTGGTTAAGGAAATTTAAATCCAAGTTTGCAAATACAACTATACCTGAATTTTATATTGATGCAATTCTATCTGAAAAGGCAGTTGGGATTAGTACGTCAGATGACGTTAGAGTAATACCTTTTGACAACTTTGAAACTGTTGATATTTCTAATGATGAAGCAAATGAAACCTTATTTTACTTACCTGCATTAACAAACGACAGAGTAACTGTAAGTTTTGGATCTACATCAGTACTACTTACATTTGTTGGTGAAGATCAAGGTGTCACTAAAGATGGATCAACATATACATTAAATCAAAATATACCTATTGCTCGCGGAAGGGCATTAACAATTAAAGGTCTTGGTGGTGCATTACTACAAAGTTCTAGTGTCCCAATATATGAAGTAACACCTTCTTCAAAAAATGTAAATGAAGGTGGTACAATCAATTTCGTAGTCACAACTGAAGGTGTAAATATTGGCACTACATTATATTACAACACTGAAGTTGGAAGTACTGGGACAAGTGCCACTGGATCCGATTTAATATCACCAAACTCTGGATCATTTACCATTGTTAGTGATGGAACTTCTAGTGGCGGTATTGCAACAGTAACCAGAACGATTGTACTGGATGGTGTAACGGAAGGTCCAGAGACATTCCGTACTGTCATTTTAACAGACTCAACAACTGCTGGAGTTGTCACAAGAACTGATGATATTACAGTTAATGATGTTGTAGCATCGTATTCTGTTGGAGTATCAACAACAGTTGTAAATGAAGGATCGTCTGTTGAATTTACTGTTAATACAACAGGTATAGCATCTGGAACTACGCTGTACTTTAGCACTTCTGGAACAACTGTAGCAGCAGACTTTACAGATAATAGTTTAACAGGATCATTCAATATTGTTGGTAATGGTACCACAACTGGTGGTATTGCTACATTCTCCCGAGCGTTAGTAGCAGAACCTCCTGGATCCGAAGGAACTGAAAACTTTAATGTCACAATTAGAACTGGTTCTACTTCTGGTGCGGCAGTAACAACAACACCAACTATTACTGTCAATGATATTTTTCCATCTTATAATTTTATACTAACAAATCAATCTGGTATAGTAACAAATATTGCCGAAGAAGGAGAATTAGTAACAGTTACATTAAACACAACAAATATTGCTACAGGTACAGAATTTAAAATATGGTTTGATGAAGAACCTGGAACTAATAGTGATAAAGATCCTAGAGATTTTGGTTTTTATAACGAACAAGATGGCATACTCTATACCAGTAATTCTCATGTTATTACCATAGTAGGATCTGCAACTACATTTAGAATAGGAGCAGCCAATGACTTCCGTGAAGATGAGAATGATACTTTTAGAATAATACTTCGCGAAAGATATCATAGCAATAATGATCCTGCAATTATATTTGCAACATTACAAGTAACAGATGTAAACTTATTATTTGATGTAACAACGGATAAAACTTTAGTAGATGAAGGTGATGATTTAACAGTTACATTTGGAAATCCTAGACATCCAGTAACTGGTATTGGTACATTCATGCCAAGTGGTCCGGTTTATGCGACACTAGAAGCAGTTAGTGGAACATTCCCCATTGGCGTTAATAATATTCCAGAAGATTTCTCATATCCTTGGGCAGATCTCAAGACATTAGTTCAAACTGGATATCATTCTGGATATGGAAATTCTAGCACCTTTACAATTCCAATATATGCAGACTTTACATCAGAAGGTCTTGAAACTTTTTATGTTGCATTTAGAGCTGGTAGTTATACAAATCCAATTTTTGCAAGATCTGCAGATATCACTATCAATGATACATCAACCATACCTGGAACAAATGCAAATGGACTGACCTTTGGACCAGTAATTGTAAATAGAGATAATGGAACCGCTACAAATGCAACTGATTGGTACAAGATTTGTAAGATAGATGATCTTCCAGAAGGTTCTTCTATCGCTCTGTTTATTGATGGATCTGGAAGTATGACACTTCAAACAGTTAGAGCATCTTATGATGCGTTTGTTGCCAAGTTAAATGAAAAAAATATTACCATTACTACAGTAACAAATTCTAGCGAAGATTGGATTACTCCGTTCTTGGTTGATTTACCATAAATATTTAAAAAAAAAAAACGATGGCAGTCACATACGTTAGTAATTTAGTATTATACACTGGAACAGACTTTGATCAAACGTTCGTTTTAGAAGATGCTCAGTCTAATAGTGTAAAAGACTTGACTGGATTTAA
>Ga0208792_1000733_pt1 | contig 11724 bp, 8 predicted proteins | sample 14_taG_FD_184087 | JGI IMG/M metagenome (GOLD analysis project Ga0208792, IMG submission 184087) | Marine viral communities from the Subarctic Pacific Ocean - 14_ETSP_OMZ_AT15311 metaG (SPAdes) (version 2) | ecosystem: Environmental > Aquatic > Marine > Oceanic | place: Pacific Ocean | collected...
GAATAGGTGGCTATAAACCTTTTCTTCAAGCAGCTCAAGCTTCTGCTGGACCACAAGCTTATCAACAATTTATGTCTCCATATCAACAAGATGTAATTGATACAACTTTACAACAATTTGATGTACAAGCTCAAAAAGGATTACCGGCATTAGCAGCACAAGCAGTAAACGCAGGTGCTTTTGGGGGAGGTAGAGAAGGTGTTCAAAGAGCAGAATATCAACAAGCTTCAGATAGAAACAGAGCTGCATTACAAGCACAATTATTACAACAAGGTTTTGGTCAAGCTCAACAATTAGCTCAACAAAATTTTGCTAATCAATTAAATTTAGGTCAAGCACAACAAGGTTTCTTAGGTCAAGATGTTGGAGCTTTACAAACACTAGGTGGTATCAACCAAGCTCAAAAACAAGCACAATTATCGGCACAACAACAGTTATTACAACAACAGTTAAATCAACCACTTCAAGCTACACAGGCTCTGGGTTCAGGGATCACTGGATTAATCGCTGGTTATCCTGGTGGAACTCAAATGCAAACATCACCATCTCCAACAGCTTTACAAACTGCTTTAGGTGCAGGTGCTACATTAGCTGGAGTATACAGAGCGTTTAGTTAATATGAATAAAATATTTAAAAGACCAATGTTTAGAAAAGGTGGACCTGTCAATGACGGTATTATGACTGGTATTGTTGATAGAGAAAATCATGCTCTTTCTGATCCTGAGGGTGTGGGTGGTCAAAGTAATAGAGAAAGAATTATGGAAGCTTATGACAAATACCCAAATCAAGACTTCGATCCTTTAACACAATTTTTACTAGAGTATGGACCATCTCTTGCAGGCACAACAGGTGGTGGAAGCACACTTGGAAATGTTTTACTTGCTTCAAAAGGTCCTCTTAAAAATTTAATTACTAATAAAGGAGCTGAAAATAGAGCAAAAAGAAAAATTGCTATGGAAGGTGAAATATTAGATATTGAAGGAGACATTAAAAAAGATGTAGCTCAAATACAACAAAGAGGTGCCTTAGATATTAAAAAAGAATACTTAGATAATGTTTATGATATTAAAAGAAAAGAAGCTGCAGGTAATGTAGACTTATTAAAAAAAATCGAAGATGATTATCAAAATGATTTAAATCTATTTATCGTAAAAGGATTTGATGTTTCTGATGTTTATAATGTAATTAAAGGTGATGAAGTACAATCAGTTATATTAGGACAAGCAGAAAATTATATAAAAAATAATTTAGATACATTAGGTTTAACAGGTGAAGATGATCCTAAATATGGTCCAACGTTATTATCAGTTATGGCTGAATTTACTAAAACATATGGAGATAAATTAAGATCAGGTATTGCTACAGGTGGTAGAGTTGGTTATGCAATGGGTACACCTGAAAATAATCAAAAAAATATAACACAGACACCAGTTGTAGTTGGATCTAAAAATGTAACAAATAATCCTCAAATTGAAATTACTTACGATGAATTAAGATCGAGATTACCTAAAGAAATAAGTGATGAAGTAGTTAAAGTATTATCCACAAGTTATGAAGCTTTAGCTGATTTTGCAGAATTAAGAACACAAGCGGATGTAGATGCTTTTAATAGCAGGTATGGAGTTAGTTTAGTATTACCGCAGGAGGCTTAATGGCCGAAGATTTTAAAATAGATTTACCAGAAATAGATCTTTCTGATCTAGATGTTGATTTACCAGAAATAGATTTAGATACAAAAATAAATAAAATAGATATACCAGATGTAGAGGACAATGTTAAAATTGATCTTACTAAAAATAATAGAATAGATACTAATAAAGAAGAGAGTAAAAAAGCTAAATTTAATGCTTTATCTTTTATAAGATTTATTCCTGAAATGCTTCCTGTTGCAATAGCAATGGATGCAAAAGATGCTCAATTAATTAATCAAGGTAAAGAAGCAAAATTTTTTCCTGTAAGAAAAGGACAAGCAGATTTAGCAAAAGATATACATAAAGGTGTTTTAGAAGGACCTATACTAGCTGTAAAAGAAGTGGGTTCATTAGCAACTATGGGTATTGATTTTGCTTTTGACACAGATTTTACAAAAACTTTAGATACAGTTACTAGAGATTATTTAGAAGAACATGGTAATCCACAAACTTGGCAAGGAGATGTAACTAAATTAGTTGGTCAATATGGATATCCAGGAACAATTGCATTTAAAATAGTTGGAAATATAGGTAAAATAAATTCAGTTGGTAAAACATATAAAAAATTAAGAAGTTCTTTAAGTGCAATAGAAAATAAATTTTTAAGAAGAAGTGCAAAACTTGCTACAAGTATTGCAAAATATTCAGGTCAATCAGCCTTAGCTTTAGGTATTACAGATGCTGTAGTTAAAGATAGTAGAGAAGATACTTATAAAATTAAAAAAGTAAGTGAAGAAGGAAAATCTGGTAGAGATTTAGCTGTTGCTAGATTTTTAAATAAAATAAAATTTGGTTTAGAAGGAACTGCGATAGGAGCTGGTTTTGGAGCAGTAGGTAAGGCAGCTCCATTTGCAGCTAAGTATGGAATATATAAACCAGGTAGTGTGGTTTTGGGTACAGCTTTCAAAGGTGCAAATCTAATAATTAATCCAGCTAGTAAAATAATAGCTAGGACACCTGGAGTACAACCTGCAGCAAAAGGATTTAATACAGCTGCAAATTTTTTAGCAAGAGAAGTAGGAGGTAGAATAATATTACCTTTTATAGATAAGAAGGTTGCTTTAAAATCATTTCAAGCAAAGTTGCCTCCATTTAAAGATTGGAGAACTTTTTCAGTTACCAATTCAGACCCATTAAAATCTGCGTTAAAAAAAGTAGATAATAAGTTACAGTATTTAAGATCAGCTGCAGATAAAGTAGGAGAACAGTTTGAAATAACTACTGCAGCTAAAGGTTTAATAAATAAAAATGCTAGACGAACTGAAAAGTTATTACAAAGTATAGAAAAAAGAGCATATGCTTTAGCTAAATCTTTTGAAAAACAATACAACACAGCTACAACTTCACCTGCTAGTCAGGAAAAATATTTAAATGATGTATTAGAATATATAAAAGGTCAAAGACAACTAGGTGCATTACCTAAAGAATTACAAGTAACTGCAAAAGCTTTAAACGATACATTTATTGAAACCAAAAAAATGTATGCAGATTTTTTACCCGCAGGTGATTTAAAAAATTTATTATTAAAAAATATAGATAGTTATGTGAGAAAATCATTTAAGATATTTACTAACCCTGCATATTCGGTTCCTGAAAATTCTAAATTGTTTTTAGATGCAACTAAATTTGCAAGAGGGCTTGTAGAAAGATCACCTAATTTAGTTAAAGAAGCAACTAAAATATTTGGTAGTGATGGTGCAACAATAAATCAAATAAAAGATTCAGCAGCTAAAGATTTGGTTAGAAAAATATTAAGACTAGGTAAACAAGATTCTGCTGATCCAATTGTAAATTTACAAAATATATCTAAGGCATTGGATTTAAAAAGGTTTATTGGAACTGGAGAAGAATTACCTACAGTTATTAAAAATTTATTAGGTCAAGAAAATAGTATTAAAGGATCAGTGCTTGCAACAAATGCAGCGATGACTACCCAAATTTCTAACAAACTAATGTATGATAAATTAGGACCTATTTTAGAAAAAGCAGGTATATTATTTAAAAGTAGCGCTGATGCTAGGAAAGCAGGTATTTTAGACCCAGTTAAATTAACAAAAGCAGATGGTATTGGTTTGTTGAAATCAAACTTAATTAATCCAAAAACCCCATATTATGGAGGTGCAGATCTTATTGAATCATTACAAAATACTAAACAATTAATGGATGGTTGGATTCAAAAAGGTTGGTATAAAAATATGTTACAACTTAAAACAGGTGTACAATATGGTAAAACAGTATTGTCTCCTGAAACACAAGTTAGAAACTTTTATTCTGCGGGTATGTTTCCTATGGCTAGAGGTTTAATTGGAGGTAGAGCATCTGTTACTGAAAGTATTAAAATGGTTGTTGATGATATTTTTGCTGCGGGTAAAGGTAATGCACAAGCTGAATTAAGATTATTAGATAGTATTGATGAAGGTATTAAATATGGTGTATTAGATGAAAGTATTGTTGCATCTGAATTACAAGCAGTTTTAAGAGAAGTTAAAAATGGAACTATTACATCAACAGATGGTTTAGCTAATTTTTTACAAAAAAATAAATTAACTGAAAAGGCAGCTAGGTTATACGCTGGTGGTGATAACGTTTGGAAATGGTACACTTATAATTGGTATAAATCTTTTACAAAAGATTTATTTAAAGGTAATGTTAATGTAGCTAAAAAATGGTTTAAAGATATAGCAGATCTTGATGCACCTCCGGGTGATATAGATGAATTAATTAAAAAAGCTGCTGCATGGTATACAACTAATACAGTTCCAACATATAGTAAGGTACCACCTTTTATTCAAATTTTAAGAAGAACTCCATTTGGAAACTTTGTATCTTTCCCTGCTGAGATGTTAAGAACAACTTTTAATAATTTAAATATCTCTATGAGAGAAGCAGCATCAGACAATCCAACTCTTAGAGCGATGGGTATTAGAGGTTTAGTTGGTATGTATACTACTTTAGGCGGTGCATTCTACGCAATTAAACAATTATACAATTCAATAACACTGTTTGATGATGGTATGATTGATGCATACAAAAGATACTTTGCACCTGACTATGAAAAAAATTCAGATATGCTTGCTATTACAAAAGTAAAAGATGGTAAATTTAAAGTTGTTAATATGTCAGACTTTATACCTTACGCTGCAGTTACAGAACCAATTCAAGCATTTTTTAACACAAGAAAAAATAATATTTTACAAGGTCAAGATGTAACTGATGCTTTATTAATTCAAATGTTTAGTCCAAAAGGACCTGTTATGACTTTCTTTGAATCATATATTTCAACACCGATTGGTTTAGAACCTATAGTGGATATTATTGCGAGAAAAGGTGTAACTAAATCTGGAAGAGTACTTTACTCATCAACTGATACACCTTCTGAAACTTTTATGAAACTTTTAGATTATACAATTAGAGTTTTTGAACCAGGTTTATTTACTACTAGTAGAAAAATTAAAGATGCTTTTTTTAAACAACCAAGTCCAGGTGGAACTTTAAGAGAAATGAGTGATATTGTTGTTGGAGCGGCAACAGGTATAAAACCTTATAATGTAGATATACTAAATGCTTTAGATTACAAAATTTCTAACTTCTCTAAAATTAGAACCAATGTATTTAAAGCAGAAAAGTTTTATAAGTTTAATGATTTATTTAAAAGAGGTGGTGATGTTCTAGTTGAAGAGTTTATAGCTATTCAAAAAGAAGCTTTTAGAGAACAGAAAAAAATATATGACGCTATTCAAGCAGCTAAAAAACTTGATTTATCTGACTCTGATATTAGAAAATTATTTAAAGAAAGAGAAGGTTTAAGTTCTAAAGCAATAAGAAATATTATAAATGGTAAATTTGTTCCAGTTACTTTTTCAGAATCTTTATTTGAGAAAAAATTAAGAAAACTAGCTAAAATAGAAGATGAACAAGGATTTAAATATGACTTACCTAAAAGTTTTGTATTTCCTAAGAGTGATTTAAAAGGAGTTATTAGACAACTACAAAGAGATTCTTTAGAAGAAGACTTTTATTATGATGTAAAAAAAGAAAAAGAAGCTTTAGATTTAAGAGGTAGTTTACCTACAGGTATAGAAACTGTAGAAACACCTATTCTAACTTCAAGTAAACCAGAAACACTACCATTACCAAATATCCCAATGCCTAATCAACAAGTGGTCCAAACTGCAGCGCTTCCGGCATCAGGGGCCTTAAATCAAGGATTGACTGCAACAGAAAATGCGTTATTATCTGATGAAGAGAAATCTATTAGATTAAGAGAACGAGGATTAGCATAAAATGGCTGAAATAAACTTTAATAATTTATATAATCAATTAAATCCTATGGATAGGATGTTTTATGACCAACAGTTTAAAAAATCATATAATCCTAATAAAGAAAATTTAAGATTATCTGGTCAAGAAAATTATGATCAAATGAAAGCAGTGTATGATGCTCAACAACAAGTTCCTGAACAAGGTTTTTTTAGTAAAGTATTAGATAGTCTTAATCCTTTTAGTGAACTCAGTGCAGCAGAACCACCTCAGGTTCCTAATTTAATGTATACAAATATGAATTTACCTTTTGATTTAAGAACGGGTGTAACTAATACTACAGCAGCTTCACCTTTTTTAAAATCAATGGCAGATATAGATCCTAAATCTGGTGGTAGTGGTGATGTAAATTCAGATTTAGTTAATCAGCTAATTGCAGAGAATCAAAAGAAAACAAATCCATTTAATCCAAGAAACATTCAAAGTATATTTTCTACAAATTTTCCGTCAAACATTAGACAAGATGTGCCTTTACAAAATTTAGGTATTAATACTTCTTATGGTGTTGCTAATGAAGCTGATCAAGAACAAGTAAAATCTTTAACTGAACAAGAACCATCAGGTATTGCAAAACTGTTTGAGTTTTTACAACAATTTTCTCCTCTTAGAGGTTTAGCAGCTTTAAGTAATAAACTAAAACAATCTAGCATGTATAGACCTTCAACAACAGGTGTGTTTGGATATACACCAGCTCAACTAAATCAAATGAATGCATTGGGTGGTTACTATTCTGAACCAGAAAGAGAACGTAGAAGAAGAGCTAATAGAATATCTAATATGTTGCAAAGAGCTGCAAAAGGTAAATCTTATAGTGAGAAAAATTTAAAAAATCTTATGAATCAGTTTGGCATGGATAACGTTGATACTGGCGGTATGATTCAAAGTATAAAAGAATCTTCTAATATGGGTTATGGTAGAGGAGATGTAGGTCAAAGAGCTACACCTGGTAGAGATTATAGTTCATCACCTGGAGCTATGGCTGGTGATATGGAGTATGGAGAAGAGTAATGGCTAAAAACTCTGCACTAGATAGAATAGAATCTCACGAAAAACTTTGTCGTATTATGCAAAAACAAACTCATCAAAAAATTTCAGGAATAGAGAACGATATCAAAGAAATTAAAAATCATATGCGTTATGCAATGACTGCTTTAGTAGCAGGTATGTTTACTATTATAGTAATACTATTCGAAAAACTTTAATTATTTTGGGAGGTTAGGCACTCAGTTGCCGGGATTGATTATAGTGGGGACTATAGTCGCTATATCCACTCTCTAAAATCTTCATCCATAATTGTATTAGCAATATTAACTTTATTACGTAAAGCTTTTACAATTCTTTCATCAATAGTATCTTGACTCATAATATCAATGTAAGTCATTTTTTGTGTTTGACCAATACGATCAATACGTGCTTCTGATTGTTGTCTTTTCTCAAGGTCATAACCGTTTGAGAAATAAATCATATTACTACCTGCAGTTAATGTAATACCATAACCACCGGTATGAGTAGTACCTACAAAAAATCTACACTTATCATCTGTTTGAAATTTTTTAATATTAGCTGATCTAGTATCTGTATCTGTTGCACCATAATAATCTACAACAGAATCTTCACCATATACTTTTTTAATCTCTTCAATAATTCTTCTTACATCATGAGTATAGTGAGACCATATAATAGTTTTACCTTCTACGTTCTCAAGTATATTCATCAACTCACCTAGTCTAGCGCAAGGTAAATCTTTTATAGTTCCATCATCAGCTGTAAAATGACCACAAGTAATTTGATGAAGTCTCATTAATTGAGTCATAACAGTTGCTGAAGATTGCATTTTACCATCAAGAAATGCAATAGCTTCTTGTTTCATTTGTTTATAAACTTTCTTTTGTTCAGCTGTTAATTCAACATAATGTTTTACAAAAGTTTTTTCTGGTAAATCTAAACAGTCTTGTTTTAATATTCTTCTAGAAAAAGGTTTTATCTTATCAGATAACTCACCAAGATTTCTATAACCTACAACTATTTCAACACGTCTACCTTGAACTTCAATTTTTTTACAAATTGCATATCTTGCTCTAAACACCCAATAAGAATCATGACCCAATAACCATGGATCTAAAAATTGACATTGACTAAATAAATCTAATGGTGATTTAGTTACAGGAGAACCTGTTAATATTCTTCTATATAAAGCATGATCTCTTAATGATAAAATATTTTTTGTTCTATTAGATGTTGGAGTTTTAATTGTAGTAGACTCATCAATTGCTATCATTGCTTTATGACAAGATAAAAATTTTCTAGCAAACTCTGTACCATTACCAGAAGAAAAAGCTTCAACATTCATAATTAAAATATGAAAGTCAGTTCCTGTTTCAAATAAAGTATTTAATAATTGTTTTTGTTTTGAAGATTTATCTGATGTTTTCCATAGCACCATCTTTTTTTCGATATGATCAGGTAAATGCACAGGCACTTCCTGATCATACCAGTTCTTATAAACACCTTTAGGTGCAATAAGAAGGAGGCCATTTATCTGGCCTTTATCATATAACATTGCGGCATTATCTAGTAATACCTTTGATTTACCTGTACCCATTTCCATGAAGTACGCAAAATTTTCTTTATCCCAAGATGCTTCTAATGCATCTAATTGGTGCTGATAAGGCTTAGTTTTAAATTTATAATTCATAATATATACTCTGTTTACTTTTCTTTCTAATTACTATAATAGTTATGAAAAAGAAAAAGTCAATGAGCAAAGTTTATTTAACACAAGAAATACCAGGAAGTTCAATAGGACAACCAAAATATAATGTTGTAGGTGCACAAAAGTTCGGACATATTGTCACACTTCTGCCAGAAAAAAGCCAAATTATTTTATCACCTGGCCCACTAATTCAAAAATTAAGAACGTTATTAAAAGATTATACAACTGATGATTACTTATTATTATCAGGAGATCCTGCAATTATTGGCGTAGTTTGTTCTGTTGTATCAGATATTACAAATGGAAAATACAACCTTTTAAAATGGGATAGACAAGAAAAAACTTACTACCCTATTGAAGTAAATATTTTTCACAAATAGCCTTGACAAAAGATCTAATTGATCTTATTTATATCACCATGAAAGTTAAACAGAAACCAACTAAAGGAGTTATACAATGTTAATTGACATGCGTAAAGACGCACCTGATCAAGCTAAAACTATTGATCCAGATGCACTTTCTACAGAAGTAGAAAAATTACAGGGAATACAAAAACAAATAAAAGATTTGGAAGATAGAGTTAAAGATCTTAAAGAAGATGAGAAATACTTTAGCTGTAATATCATTCCAAAATTAATGGAAGATATGAACCTAGCTAGTTTAAAACTAAAAGATGGTTCAGAGTTAACTGTTAAAAAAATATTTAGTGCCACATTAAAAGCTGATAAAAAAGCTGAAGGCATACACTGGCTTCGAGACAATGGCTTAGGTGATATTGTAAAAAATAATATTACAGTAACATTTGGCCAAGGCGAAGATAACAAGGCTGTCGATTACGCTAGCCTTGCGAGGTCGAATGGGTATGAACCTATCCAAGAGGAGAAAGTTCACCCATCGACACTCAAAGTAGTTATGAAGGAATGGAAAGACAAAGGTCAAGAAGTTCCTGCAGAACTATTCAATACGTTCGATGGTAATCAAACGTATTTAAAAAATAAAAAATAAACCAATAACTAAATATAAGGAGTTATATTATGGCTAATACAGCTATCGAGAAGAAGAACAGTGCAGGCGCACTGGCAACTATCAGTCTTAGAAGTGATTCTGGGAAAGGTAGTGAAGAGATAAAATCGGATGATATGTCTACACCGATTTTAAAAATCCTACATCAACTATCGCCTGAATGTAATCAGAGCAATGCTAAGTTCGTAGAAGGTTCTAAACCTGGTATGATCTATGCTAAAGGTCTTGGTACATTAATAGATGGTGACAAAGGCGTGGATATATTAATTGCACACGTGCAAACAAGATATCCTGAATGGCAAGAGATGGGAGACACAGCAGCTCCTCCAGTCATGACTCACCTTTCAATTCCTGAAGATGCACAAGAGGAAAGAAATGGTAAGTGGAGACTATCAAATGGTAACTATTTAGAAAAGACTGCATACTTTTATGTAGTTGTTTTAGGTGATGAACCTAGACCTGCAGTAATTACTATGAGATCATCTAACTTAACACCTGCAAGAGAATTGAATCAATTGATTAAGAATCTAAGATTCAAGGATGAAAAAGGTGTTTACAATCCGGCAGCATACGCAGCAGTTTACACATTAAAAACTGTAGGTAAGGTTGCAGGTAGTAAGAGTTGGCATGTCTATAAACCTTCAATGAACAGAGCACTAGATGTTTCTGTTGAAGCTGACGCTCAATTATACTTAATGGCACAAGAACTTCAAAAGTCTGTGTCTAAAGGTCAAGCAAAACCTAAGTATGAAGAGAAGAGTGCTAAACCAACTGAAGAGATTATCTAATTCACTAAGTGAATACTCTAGAGGAGAGGCGATGGCGCGAGAGTGAAATCGCCTCTTTATTAATCATAACATAGGAAATTATGAAAGACTTTATAAAATATTTTACAGGCTTAAAAAGAAATTTTGGTTTTTGTAATATTAACAATGGTTACAAAGATCCAGATACCGGTAAATTAAAATTTAATCCTGGCGACTATGGTTGGTCAGGTAAATTAATTACTGAAGAAGATTATAATCAACATTTAAATGGAACTAAATCTATAGGTATACAACCTTGTGATGATGATGGTTTAGCTAGATTTGGTGCAATAGATATTGATCCTAAGGTATATAAAAATTTAGATATAAAATTTTATTTAAATACAATTCAAGAAAAAAAATTACCATTAATACCTATTAAATCTAAGAGTGGTGGACTTCACTTATATGTGTTTACTAAAGAATCAGTAAAAGCAAAAGTAATAAAAGATTTTTTAGAACAAGTATTATTTTTATTTAAACTACCTATTACAACAGAAATATTTCCTAAACAAACTAAACTAGGAACCAATACAGATGATCAAAAAGTAAATGGTAATTTTATTAATCTTCCATATTTCAATAAAACTGAAAGAGTTGCTTTAGATCCATCGGGTCAAGAAATAAAATTAGATTTGTTTTTAAAAGTTGTTGAAATGAATTTAATGACTTCAACTAAACTAAAAGAAATATCTGATAACATAATTAAAATAGAACTTACTGGTGGTGCAGAAGAATTTAAAGATGGTCCACCTTGTCTAGAAATTTTATCTAAACAAAAGATGGATGATGGTAGAGATAGATTTTTATATAACTACATGGTGTTTGCTAAAAAGAAATATGCTGATGATTGGGCTAAGAAAGTATTACAAGCGGGTAGAAACTATTTTGAGTTCAATGAAACCTGGACTGATGATTATATTAAAAAGAAAATAAAGAACTGGGAGAAAGATACAAAAGGTCATACTTGTAATGATCAATTACTTGCACCGGTTTGTGTTAAATCTGAATGTGTTAAAAGAAGATTTGGTGTTATCTCTGATAAAAAAATTGATTGGCCAATGATGACTAATCTAATCAAAGTAGATTTTAAACCAGATCCTGAATATTATTTTACAGTAGAAAACAAAACAGGTGAATCTGTTGTAGTACATGCAAAAAATGTAACAC
>Ga0208792_1000743_pt1 | contig 11610 bp, 16 predicted proteins | sample 14_taG_FD_184087 | JGI IMG/M metagenome (GOLD analysis project Ga0208792, IMG submission 184087) | Marine viral communities from the Subarctic Pacific Ocean - 14_ETSP_OMZ_AT15311 metaG (SPAdes) (version 2) | ecosystem: Environmental > Aquatic > Marine > Oceanic | place: Pacific Ocean | collected...
AAACCTTTAGATAAATCAATAGCAGTATTACCTGAAAGAAACAATTGGCCAACTGGTGATTGTTTAGGGGTATGTTCTGATTATATAAAACATTATAAGTAATGGATTTAGTTTTTATAACAATCCCAGAAACTAAGTCTACATTTTTTGAAGATAATTTTAATAATAAAATAGGTTCTTTAAAAGATGGAGAACGGCTTATCCGTTCAGTAGGTCATAGTTGGGTATATCCCACTAAGATAAAGGGTTGGAGAGATTGGGATTATCCTAATCAACAATGGGGAGTTTCTAGAGATGTGGATACATTCTCTATAAAACCAACAGATAGATTGGTAACTATAATACGAAACCCATTTGATTTATTATTTAACTACTTTCATTCCGATTGGGCTTGGTGTAGAAGTTCACATCAGTTACCAACTGAAAATTATAGTAAAGAGGATTTCCAAAAATTCGTAGATATCTATTTAGATAGTAATATTCCATTTCATGCACCTGCATTTAAAAAATCATTATTTTCACAACTAAAAGATAGTAATGGTAATTGGATACTTGATTCCAATAGTGTAGTTATTAGATTTGAAAGATTATCCGAAGATATTGATATATTTAGTAGAATGGTTAATTTAAATATTACTAAATATCCTAATGATACTAATGAAAATATAAATTGTTCCAGCTTTTATAGAAAAGACCAAATAGAAAAGTTGAATGAATTATGGAAAGATGATTTAGAATACTTTAATTATTCATTCGAAGAATTATCATATACCAAACAACCAATCATCAGAAAAAAACCAAAGATTGCATTATGTTTATCTGGTTTGATTAGGGATATAGATTATACTAAACCATTTTGGACAAACCTAATCAATAAATACGATATAGATGTATATGGTTCATTTTGGGATGATGAGAATAAAGATAATGGTGATACTATTGATAATCTAAAATCTATTTTTAATTTTAAAGAATTGGAATTTGAAAAATATTCCAATTTTAAGAAATCTACATTAGATGTAATTACACCTTATATAGTAGCACCATCAACATTATTATCTGAACTACAAAGTTACACTAAAAGTTTTCATACATTATCTATGTGGTATAAAATTTGGAAAACAAATATGCTGTCTAAGAATCTGAATATCAAATATGATATTGTTATCAGAGGTAGAACTGATATGTTTATAGATGGAGATTTGGATATTATGTTAAATGATTATTTAAATGTACCATCTGGTAGAGTAAAAACTCATAATTGGGAAAATTCTGATGGTGTATGTGATATATTTGGATTTGGAAAACCCAAACTAATGGATTATTATGCATCTACATATCTTAATATAATGGAATATGTTAATCAAGGACATTATATGATTCCACCAGAGAACTTACTAAGAGTTCATTTAAGTAAAATTAACTTAAACATCAGATTCTTTAAGAATAGATTAACAATAACTAGATATTGTAAAGGAATTCCCAATGAAATCTATGATAGAAGGGATGATGTAGAAGAAGAGATATTACCATCAACTTTTGTTAAATCCATACCTAATAAGGATATTATTTGGACAACTTCTGTTAAAAACAGTCTGAAATTTTAAAAAACGTATATTTAACTCAAACAAATTGATTTAACTATGGAAGATAGAATCAGAGATATTATGCAAAAGTTGGAGGAAGCTATTTCATACGAAGATTTTAATTTAGTAGAAGAAGCTCGAAAAGAGTTATTATTTTTACTTGATGAAATGGAATCAGATTTCCCCTCTTACGAAGATTATTAAAAATAATCAAAAATAAACAACAAAAAGCTTGCATGTTCCAAATATTATTCGTATGTTAGTAGGGTAATTGAGTGGGGGAGTTATCTCCATTACTAAAACCTTAAAACTTATAATATGGCTGGAAGAAAAACCATCGAAGTAACTGAAATGTTGAATTGGGCTAATTATCAATTAGCTCGTACTGATGAATTTGCAACTGATAAATTCAAAGCCGGAATATCGGTGATGATTGAACAACTTCTTATGAAGAGTAAAAACTATAATGGGTATATGAACTTACCTAATGGTAGTGAGTACACTCGATGTTATTATTCAAAATAATTTGAAAATAAATAAGAAAAAGCTTGCATGTTTCAAAAAGTTTTCTTATATTAGTACTGTAATTGATTGGGAGTGATTGTAGCTCCATTAACATAAACCTTAAAACCTTAAAATATGAGTAAATATGGAAATTCTTCTTACTGGCTTTCGGACTGGGAAGATGAAGATATTGTAGTTAATACAATGAATGATGTAGAGAAGAAATCACATGACCTCTACAAACTCTCAGCATCTAAGAGAGCTATCTCAAACTTCGTAAATATTGTAACCAATGACCAAATCAATGTTCACTTCAATCAAAGAGGTGATTCTTATACTGATGGTAAATCGGTTGTTATAGGTTCTAACATTATTGAACCTAAAGATTTTGATGTTGCTGTTGGGTTGGCATTGCATGAAGGTTCTCACATTAAACTTTCTGATTTTAATATTCTTAGTGATATCTACAACTTAGTTCCTTCACATATTAAGGATGGGGCTATTAAGAAAGGTATTAACAGTCCAATTCAAATTATCAAAAATCTTTGGAATGTAGTTGAAGATAGACGAATTGATAAGTTTGTATTTGATTCAGCTCCAGGTTATAGAGATTACTACCGAAAAATGTACGATAAGTACTTCAATGATAAATTGATTGATAAGGCTCTTCTATCTGATGAACATACTGAAGAGTGTGTTGATTCTTATATGTTTAGAATTATCAACTTACATAACAAAAATACTGACTTAAACGCTTTGAGTGGTCTTAGAGAGATTTACAAAGTAATTGGGTTAGGTAGTATTAGTAGATTAAAAAACTCATCAGATACGTTCCAAATCGCTCTGAAGGTATTCCAAATCATTATGAGTAACTTACCAACATCTGAAGATTTTGAAGGTGAGGGAAATGATGATAACCAACAGCAAACCGATAATGGTGAAGGTGGAAATGGTAATGGTTCAGATGATGTTAGAGATATGACTGATGAAGAGTTTGAAGATTATTCTAACTCAATGAATGGTTCGGCTCCTTCTGGTGGTTCTGATGAACCTTCAAATGGTGGTAGTGGTATGGAAGTTGAGAATACACCTGATGATATGGGAACTCCTTCTGATTCATCTGATTCAGATGCTGGTAAAGAAACTGAAAAAGTAAAACTAACCGATAGACAAAAAGACCTTCTTAAAAAGAAAATTCAAAAGCAAAAAGATTTTATGGATGGTGATATTCGTAAGAAAACTATCTCAAAAAAGGATAACCAAAATCTTAAAGCAATTGATGAAAGTGGTTCTGAAGTTACCAATGTAGGTTCAAATCTTCAGAATGGTTGGGGTAAAGTTTACAAAGGTACTCAATGTATCGTAGTTAAGAAACTTACCAAATCATTATTGGAATCTGAGATGTTTCCAATGACTCGTAATAATTGGTATAATACTGAAGAAAATGGATTGATATCAAGAAGTTTTGAAAAGCAAGTTGCTGAAGGTATTAGAATTGGAACTATCTTAGGAAAGAAACTTCAGGTAAGAGGTGAGGACCGTTCAACTATCTTTAATCGCCAAAAGCATGGTAGAATTGATAAGAGAATGATTGCTTCATTAGGATTTGGAAACGAGAATGTTTTCTCTTACATTGAAACTGATTCTTATAAGAAAGCTAATCTTCACGTATCGATTGATGCTAGTGGTTCTATGGGTGGTGAAAAATGGAATAGTACTTTAACAAATGTAGTAGCACTTTGTAAAGCTGTGGATATGATTCAAAACCTATCTATTCAGGTAACGTTTAGAACTACTTCAAACAACAATCCTTATATTGTAATGGCTTACGATTCTAAGATTGATAAGTTTTCTAAGATAAAACAAATGTTCCCAACACTTCATTATAACGGAACTACTCCTGAGGGATTATGTTTTGAAGCTATTATGAAGAACTTCTTAGGAAGTACAAATGATATGGATTCTTACTTCCTTAATATTTCGGATGGTGAACCTTACTTTGGTAATAATGAACTTTACTATTCTGGTGAAATGGCATTTGAACATACTAAAAAAATGGTTAAACAAATTGAAAGTATGGGAATTAAGACTTTATCTTACTATGTTGAACAATGGGTTCCTGAGAATGGTGAACCATCAAGAGGATTCAAAACTATGTATGGTAAAGGAGCTAAACTTATCGATGTAACAAATGTATCTCAGATAACAAAAACAATGAACCAATTGTTTTTAACAAAATAATTTAAAAAAAAGTAAGAAAAAGCTTGCATGTTTCAAAAAGTTTTCTTATATTAGTATAGTAATTGAGTGGGGGTGATTTCCCCAAAACGTTAAACCTTAAAACAAATAAAATTATGACAGATTTCAAAGTTGGATTCGTAAAAAATGAAGTTTACAAAGTGGAAGCATTTGGTAACTCATTTAAATTGATTGATTCTAAAGGTATCAAAGTTGGTACTATGGGAATCGGAACTGGTACTCGGAAGAGCGCTTATGAAGCTGGAGAAGCTCTCCAAGCTTATGTTCAAAAGAATGGTAAGAAAGTTTACCGAAAAGTTGGTATGGATGTTTACAACAACTTAGTGGCTCCGATGGCTACCGAAGGTGGTGGAGTTCAGTATGAAGATAAATCAGACCATACGGCTATTAAAGATTTTATCCACAATGGTTCAGTTAATCTAAAACCAATGGAATTGGTGATGACTGATTTAAAGTGGAAATACTTAATTCGTTCAGCAGTTCGAGCTAAGAATATTATGATGACAGGACCTGCTGGTTGTGGTAAAACTATGGCCGCCAAATCATTGGTAAAAGCATTAGACCGTCCTGATTTTTACTTCAACTTAGGAGCAACGCAAGATGCGAGAGCAACGTTGATTGGTAATACACAATTCGATTCTAAGAATGGTACTTACTTCTCAGAATCATCGTTTGTTAAAGCAATCAAAACTCCTAACGCTGTGATTCTATTAGATGAGTTATCTCGTGCTCACCCTGATGCTTGGAACATTTTGATGACAGTATTAGATGGTGGACAACGATACTTACGATTAGATGAGGCTGAAGGTTCTCCAATTGTTAATGTGGCTGAAGGTGTTACTTTCATCGCTACGGCTAACATTGGTAACGAATACACTTCGACTAGAGTTATTGACCGAGCGATTCTTGACCGATTCGTAACCATTGAGATGGATGTTCTTAATGATGAGCAAGAATTCGGATTGTTGAAGTTTATGTTCCCTGATGTGAACGAAGAAGATTTAAAAGCAGTTGCTGAGATAGCACACCATACTCGAACTCAATCGATGAGTGATGCTGGTAAAGTTACTGCAATGGTTTCCACTCGTGCTAGTGTTGAGATGGCTGGATTGATTTATGATGGTTTCGATTTATTCGAATCCGCTGAGATTTCAATCTTCCCATTCTTCTCTAACGATGGTGGAGTTGATTCTGAACGAACTTATGTTAAACAATTAGTTCAGAAGTATGTGAAGGATGAGGGTGAAGCTCTCTTCAATGAGCAGGAAACCGAAACGAATTCGGAAGATGAGATTCCGATGTTTTAGGGTTAATCAATTACACAGAGAGATAGGGGAGCTCTCAACTCCCCTAAATCTCATTAATTTAAAACCTATTAAATGTTAAAAAAGATAAATTGGAAATTTAGAAAAACACATATAACAATATCACCACTTATTATTTTCATTAATAACACATGGGAAGGTTGGGGATTTGATTTGTTAAATGTTAAATACAATCTTTCAGAAGGTTCTCTTCTAAAGATGACTTGGGTATTACCCAATGGGGCAGATAAAAACTTCACATTTAGTGGAGATTTTTTATTCCTCAGAACACCACTCTTAGATGAACTCATAGATATTGAAGATTCAATGCTATGGGGTAATATTAGTAAGTGGGACACGATTAAATATTGGATACTAACTTTTATATTTAAATAATGGCTAATACTAATACAACTATTATTCAAATTACATCAACCAAAGAAGTTATTGATTTCTTATTTGATAAGTTTGAAAATATGAATGATGGTAAATATCCAAATGAAGGAGAAACTCCTCACATTGTAGATGTATTTGGAGCTGATGCTGAATCATTTATTGATAAGGTAGGTTCAAAGTGGATTAAAATATGTGATTATTATAGTTTCGATGAAACTCATATGAAAATTAACTTTGAATCGGCTTGGTATCCACCATCGGATTTATTAAAAGAAATACACAATCAGTTGGTTACTATGGATCCTGATGTTATATTTACTGCACGTTATTGGGATGAGGCATATGACCCAATTGGTATAATTAAAATTACTGATTCTGGTCAGTATATAACTCTTGATGATTATTCATTGGAGTATGCTGATTCGGAATACTTTTGGGATGAGGTAGTAGAACCAGCTTTCGAAAAATTAGAAAAACAATTAAATATAAAGTAATGAGTAACACACCAAAGATTGGATACTAACCTTTATATTCAGATAATAAAATATGAAGATATACAAATTAGATAGTAAAGGAAAAGTAAGAGTATTGGAAATAACTACCAACGAAGGTAATTTAATCCAAACATCTGGATTGCTGGATGGTAAAAAGGTAGAACATACTAAATTATGTAAACCTAAGAATATCGGAAAGGTAAACGAAACCACCGAAGTAACTCAAGCTGAATTTGAAGCTGAAGCTCTTATTGTTAAAAAGTTAAGAGAAGGGTATTTCAAAACTATTGAAGAAGCTCAAAGTGTTAAGGTAATTCTACCTATGTTAGCTAACGATTATTTCAAAAAAGAAAAGAAAGTACAATTCCCTTGCTACGCTCAACCAAAATTAGATGGTATGAGAGGATTGGGAAATGATGGAAAATTAACCTCAAGAGCAAATAAAGAAATTATTACTCTGAAACATATTCAATCTGATTTGGAAGGAATTGAAGATTATATCGATGGAGAACTATATGCACATGGATTGACATTTCAAGAGAATATGAAAATCATAAAGAAATATAGAGAAGGTCAAACTGAAAATGTGAAATACCATGTATATGATATGATTTCAGATAAACCATTTATAGAACGATATTCAGATTTGAAAACCATAGTAGAGAACAAACCAAATATTGAAGTAGTTCCATTGGTAGAAATCAATAACCCAGAAGAGTTAGAAGCTTACTATGGGAAATTTATGAGTGAAGGATATGAAGGTATAATGATACGATGGGGAACTGATGGATATAAAGTTAATGGTAGAAGTGATAACTTATTGAAGTATAAAAAGTTCTTTGATGTAGCTGTTCCAATTGTGGATATTACACCAAATGATGCAATTCCAACTCACGGAACTATTTGGATAGAATACAATGGAAAAGTTGTAAAGACTGGTGCTAGATTATCTCACGAAGAAAGAGAGGATATCCTAAATAATAAAGAAGAGTATATAGGTAAGACTGCAGAAGTTAGATACTTTGAAACTACTGATGATGGTTCATTAAGATTTCCTGTATTTTGTGGTGTAAGATTAGATAAATAAAACAATTAAATATTAAATAATGAGTAAACAAACTAAAGATTGGATGGAAGCGTTAGTAGATAACTATCGTATCCCAACTGAAGAAGAAGTTAAGAAAAATACCGAAAAGAAAAAGGTACTTAATGAATCTCAACTTAAAAAGATTTTAAGTAAAGATTAGGATATTCAAAAAAGATTTCGTATATTTGTATAATAAATTAAAGATATGGCTTATAACCCGTTCAGATATTTTACAGAAGGTAAGTATAGAAAGAGACCTTTAAAATCAAAGTTCCCACTTCTATTGAAGATTAGGAATGGTGATTTTGAATACTCACCTTACTTTAGAGAAGCAGATGATAATGAAAAATTATACAATAAGATGTATAATCACTATATGGAAACATCTTTGATTGTTGATATCAATGATAGAAAAGTAGAGGCACATGAATATGCTAAGATGAAACGAATCAAACAAAATAAGTTGATGGAAGTTGGAATCGAAGAAGAACAAAATAGATTACATCAGTTAAGAAAAGAATTGACTGAGGAGTTCGGAAAAGATTTGTGGGAAAAATGTTTGGAAAAACAAAGAGGAAAAGGTACTACCGAAGATATGTATTGGTGGTATAAGAAACAATGTAAGATGGGACAAACACCATCAGAGATAGCAATCGCATTGGGTAGAACAACAACAAAAGGATTAAGATGATGATGGAAGCATATATGAAAGTATATAAGAGTATTAAATCAGCAGATTATATTCATTTAAAGAATGGTTCAGTAATGAATCTAATAAATAATTTTAATAATATGTATAATAGTGAGGCAAGGTACAAAGAGTTAATCTTTGATTTTGACCAAAAATTAAAAATGTTCGAAGAGAACAAAAACAATAAGTAAAATGGAAATTGTAAAAAGTAGATACGGTTTAGATAGAACTGTTGAGAAAATCGGTTCAGACCGATTAAGAGTTATGGGAGAAACACAATTCTCAAGACAAGCTCAGAATGATGAAGGACAAATTACTATGTTTGATTTCGAAGGAGGTCCTTGTTTATCAGTTGGTGGTAGTATTACTTACCAAAAGATGAAATGGAAAATCGAATCAATCCAACCAGAACAATCACCACATGAAGGTTTAGGTAGTTGTGTTCTTTCAGTAGTACCAAATTATTAAATGAATATTTACGATTATATTACCGATGATGATTTAATAAAAGACCCGCTAATAACTAAAAAGATATTAGATGGGTTAACTCCTCGTCAAAACAAAATGTTAGATGAGGGTAGATTATTAATCAATCCAGTCAATGGTGATATGGTTGTACCTATTATGAGACAAGATGGAATTGCAAAAATAATAGTTAACATATATTAAGAATGGTAAAGAAAGAATGGGCTTGGATGTATTTCAATGATGAGTGGAACGAACCCACCACCAATAACGATGGAGGGGATGAAGATTTTATATCTAATGTAGATTTTATTGAAAATAAGAAAGTTTATGATGATTATGATGTAGAGGGTGGTTATGAGGAATATGGCAACTAAACCCCATTAAATTCGTTTTATGGTGGGGGGGAGAGTCGGAACCTTGATTTTTTTGATAGTTTTCTAATACTTATACTTATATGTAGAACAAAACATACTTCAAAGTATTTTAAAATAATCAGTTTTATAAATAATGAAAGATATATCATATTTTATTTACATTATCCAGCACAACATAGGAATCCAGCCCAAATGGGAGAGGGAGTTAATTGAAAGAGATTTACATCTTCAAACCTTTAAGTTGTGGATGAAGAAAACATCAGATTGTGAATCCTGTCATCAGTTGTATCACAATCGATTAAACTATCTAAAGGGATGGTTAAGATAACCAAAAAACAAATAGAAAAATTCATTCTCCAAATGGGGGAGAACATATGGAAATCCGTAGAAATGGGTTTCTTTCCTTTTTACCCATAAATCTAAACAAAACAAATGAGACACATATTAACAATCGTAACGATATTTATCCTCTATTCTTGTAGTGCTGATGCTCAAATTATAGAGCCTGAGTTAAGAGATGAGGTAATTATCGAAAACGGAGTATTCAAAGTTTGGTACTCTGAAGTGAAGGAACAACCCACAAAATTGATTTATACATCCACCAATAGACCTAAGAACGTAGATAGAGGTTCTATGAACTTTTATTTGGAAGATGATGTGGTAACATCAAACAACGCAGATTATTATAGAAATGTATGGGATAAAGGACATCTTGCTCCTGCTGCTACTTATAGTGATTCAAAAGAAAATTTGAAACAAACGTTTTCTTTTTTAAATTGTGCTCTACAAAACCAATACCTTAATAGAGGTGAATGGAGATTGTTAGAAGAACAAGAAAGGGTATGGGATGATACCGAAAATTTAACGATTACCGTTACATTGGAATGGAACGAAGGGTTTGAAATTCTTCCTACCAATGGACATGTACCAACTCATATGATAAAAGAAATTTACTTTGAAGGAACCCAAAGTTGTAAAAGATATAGGTTTCCGAATGAGAAGCCAACGAAAGGTTGGGAGGAATACGAAGTTCCTTGTGATTAAGTAAGAACAAAAATAAGTTATAATGATTACACCATTTTCGGTTTTAGATACAAGAACGAAAGAGTGGAAACAAAGAAAAGAGTATTGGATTACCACTTATGGAATTCAATCTGAGTTAGGAAGAGAAGATATCGAATCTAAAACTCAATTTTGGGAATCTAATTCTAATGTTTCTATTTTTGACCCGGTTCTTTGTGAACTGATGTACGATTGGTTCGTACCTAAAGGTGGAAAAATCTTAGACCCATTCGCTGGAGGTTCCGTTAGAGGAATAGTAGGAGAAGAAATGGGGTTCAAATATGATGGAATCGAACTATCTGAAGAACAAGTCCTAGCAAATCAAAAACAATCAAACAAACCAAATTGGATAATAGGAGATTCTGATAAAGAAATTTTCTTTTTAGATAATGATTATGATTTTGTATTTACCTGTCCTCCTTATTATGATTTAGAAGTTTACTCTGATAACGTTTCTGATTTATCTACAATGAGTGAAAATAAGTTTGATAAGAAGTATGAGAAAATCATCTATAAATCTATAACTAAGTTAAAACAAAATCGTTTCTTTGGAATCGTAGTTAGTGAGGTGAGAAATCCTTCAACGACTGGTTCTTATTCAATAGGTAATTATAGAAAGTTAGTGAGTAAAACTATTTCGATGTGTGAAAAGCATGGATTACATTTTTATAACGATATGGTTTTATTTAATTCACAACACCAAGCATCTAGAGTTGGTAAAACTTATTTCGATAGAAACCGAAAGATACCATCGGTACATCAAAACATCTTAATATTTGTAAAAGGGAATCCTGATATTGCTACTGAAGAAATCAAAGGTGGGGAACCAATGTGTGAGGTTGAAGGAAAAAAATACCTTTCCTTTCGACATGCTGCCATTGATATAGAACCAAATAAGTTAGTAGCTTCTGAGGTAAAGAGAAGATGTATAAGTAGAAAATCAAAATATAAGGATTGGCAGATAATAGGAGAAGAAACCAGACCTGAGATAAAATATGTAGTTTGTGATATTCCATTTGAATCACCTCAACAAGTAACTGAGTTGTTAGATGATGTGAGTGAACAACAATGTAGAAATATGTTTGAATCAAACAATCCAAAATTCAGACATTGGAAAAGAGTAGAACCAAAGGATTGGAACTTATCATATAAGGAGATGGAAGAGTTATGGGATTTATCAGATAAAGCAGGTGGGTTACATATCTTTTCAGAAACCATACAATGTGGAGATAAAAAATACATATCAATACATGAAGCTAGTAAGGATTTAAAACTTAGTGGTGAGAGGGTAAGACAAAAAATTAAATCCGAAAAATATAAAGATTGGATTTATTTGGATAATTAAAATATTATTCGTATATTAGTAAACATAAATAAAATTAACT
>Ga0208792_1000749_pt1 | contig 11589 bp, 20 predicted proteins | sample 14_taG_FD_184087 | JGI IMG/M metagenome (GOLD analysis project Ga0208792, IMG submission 184087) | Marine viral communities from the Subarctic Pacific Ocean - 14_ETSP_OMZ_AT15311 metaG (SPAdes) (version 2) | ecosystem: Environmental > Aquatic > Marine > Oceanic | place: Pacific Ocean | collected...
TCAACGAATATAGTATCGTAGTTAGTGGTATGATAAACCTCAACTATAACATCTCTGCTATTTAAAGAATGTGTAACAGTATAAGTGTTTGTGGCTTTAGCAACATTACTATCTGTAGCATCTAAGTCAACAACAAACTCTCTGTCTGTAGGGACTTCAATAGTCTTAGAAGCTAATCCTGTAACGTGTCCGTATGTATCTAGAGTTACATCTTGAATAACTGTATTACCTGAATTATCTACTGAAGCCTGTGATGAGGTGTCATCGTGATTAATTGTTATTGTATCTGAACTAGCTGTCGCTTCTGTTGTTATACCATTTCCACCTGCAATAGTTAAAGTGTCTGTAGCACTATCTGCAACAGCACTATTAGTATCTCCAGAAACAGTTTTAAAAGCATTTAAGACAACCGTACCTGACTCGTCTGGTAAAGATATAGTTCTATCTGCTGTAGGATCTATAACAGTTAGTTTTGTTTCAAAGTCATCGGCTGTTGTCCCTTCAAACAATATTGTACTGTTTTCTACAACCTGTACCGTTTCGTCTAAAATAGTTTGTGTTCCATCTACAACTAAGTTCTTAACTGTTAAGGTTTGTGAGTTGGGATTATAAGAAAGTTTGTCAGCTGCACTACCATCTATATTTAAAGCAACATCTCCTGCAGCTGAAACAAAAGTCGGATAGTATGCTGCATCTGTAGTTATTGCAGTGACATCTACACTATCGTTTTCTGGTATAGTAATATTAGTAGTTTCTACACCTGTTATGTGACCTCTAGCGTTTGAAGTAACCCCAGTAATAACATCAAAATTAGCTCCGAAATCAGGAGTCAATGCAGTACCTGTAGTATTAGTTCTAGTTACATCACTGTGGTTAATTGTTATTGTGTCAGTATCACTTCCAACAGAACTTAACTCAGTGCCTCCTGAAATAGTCAGTGTGTTACCGTCAGATATTGTTTGATCATCTCCAGTGTCTCCTGCTACAATGAAGTCTTCCATGAATCTTCCATCAATATCTACAGTATATGTTTCTCCTGAACTGGTTGTAAATGTAATTACACCATCAGAAGTATTAAAAGAAGCCGAAACAGTTGCATCTGCTATTACCCAGCCAGTGCCATCGTAATACTTTAATTTATTGTCTGATGCTGTAGAATCTAAATATATCTGACCTTTTCCTGCGGTAGGAGCGGTTGATGTTACGTGTACCTTGGCGTTCTGTAGCTGATTGTCGCTTAAGTTTATATTATGTAAAAATGGTATAGCCATAATCTTAATTCATATATGCTTTGCCAGATTCATCACCAGCAAAAGTTATTGTTAAATTATTAGAGTCAACATAAGTCACATCTCCGTATCCCTTTTGACCTGTAGATAAAACAACTGTAACTGAAGGAAATTTAGCTAAATTATGCTGAATATTCCAAGTCGTTCTTGCACTTGCAACTTCCACTTCAAAAGCCTTATGCTTATCTGAGGCCTCTACAGTATCAAATTGAAGCAAAGATACAAAATAATCCTCATCCTCTTCTATAGACCCGTTTCCAGAAATATAGGTTAGTGAGGCATCGTAAAAATCAGGTTCACTAAGTCTTTGTTGAAAGTCAGTTAAAGTATAATATCCAAATATATTCAAGTCATCAGACTTCTGAATTAATATTTTTCTATTAACCATAGAAATCATAAAGTCCTTAACTACCTTACCAGATTTTGCTTTCTTATTAAAAACTAAAGAACTTATTGAAGAGAATGCAACTGTTGAACCTACCTCGTTTTCAAAAGAAAAACTTCCGTCTATCCTGTCGTCTCCTGTTTCAATTGTATCATAAACAAACCTTAATGAGTTTTCAGATTGTATTACCTGGTTCTTGTTAAAATAATCAGCAAGACCTGTAGGTGTAAAGTTTTTAGTTCTAGAATTAGCATTAGCGTCTGTACCTATCCATTTATCACTTCCAGTAACATTATTATCTGTTATATATGATTTAATCTTTGTCATTTTCCTTGACCTATATATTTTTTCTTATAAGCGTTCTGACCTTTACTTGCATTCTTAGAATGACAACCAGGTCTTTTTGTTTTCTTTGGTTTTATATAAGTAGATAAAACTAATTTTGCCATTACTTTTTAATAACATTTATTGATTTTTCTATACCCCTGGAACCGAAATAAGAAATTACGGTTGACATCATTATCTTCTCGAAAGTATCATTCCATAATGCATTTATAGTAAATCCAACATTATCAATACTATCTAATATACCAGCAAAACTAAATACAACTATACACCATATTAAAACCATAGGGCGTACATTTTTTGAAAGCCAAGAACCCTTGGAATCAGCAATCCACCTATTAGAGATTTCCTCCATCTCTTTATTTTGTTGTTCGTAAACTAGTTGCTGTAATTTTATTTTATCATCAACTGATATTTTTGCTTTTGTAATTTCAGCGATAGCATCCTTTGGTGATGTTACACCATTTAACACCTGTCCTAACGTAGGATTTATTATTGAAGCAGCTCCAAATAATAGTTTTCCTACGGTAGAATCCTTAAATTTTTTCTTATCTGACATAATATGCAAAGATACTTAAAAACTTAGATTACCTTGTAAGCTGTCTTTCCTTCATTCTTATAAGCTTGTAAGCATCTTTTTCTGTTAGAATCACCATCTACATAGCTGACATGTACCCAATCTGGATTAGCATTAGGCTCACTAGGATCGGTCCCAAATTCCCATATGAGTTGATCGAAGTCTAAATTTTCTTTAATGTAATTATACATTTCGGCATTTGTCATATAACCATACGTATCATCCAGGTCAATCGCTCTTCCTTGGCAATGCTGTGATCGGCTACTTCCGCCAATTGCTTGATTCAATTTTTCAACCCTCATAAACGAGTTTATTTTTATTGGACCATTTGCTGCTTTTCTTAGCGGTTCAAATATTTTTTCTGCAATCAACTCCATGTTCTGAAGTTGATAATCGTCTGGAGTATTGTCTATTCCTAACCTTAACGCTGTTGTACTTCTAATACCTTCTTTGTAACTTATGTGTTCACTTATATTTTTCATAATTTAAATTTAGCTCCTATTGTTATTGAGTATGTTAATGGAAATGCATCAGTAGATTTTGCTATATTAAACCCTAGGTTAGCCCTAAAGTTTTTAGTCAACATAAAATCAAAACTAGCACCTCCAACAAATAAAACATGCTCATTAAATACAAAACCATTGTCCAGGCTACTATAACTAATTGGTGTTAATGCAGTAGCTAACATTGGTGATACTGTAAATCTATTCAAAGATACAGGTTTTAATCCAAAGAAAACGAAAGATGGCATAATATTGAAGTCACCTTTACTATATAGAATATTGTTAGATATTGAAAATCCACCAACCACTCCTTTCCATTTATTTTCTTTCTGACCAATATAAACATTACTAATTCCAGTTGATAAATTATATACCCCATACATGTACATTAATCCCACTGTAATAGTTTGTGCATTTGCAATACTTCCTTTATCATAGAAATGTCCAAAGACATATTCCTTTCCGTTTTCTTTAATAATTACAGGAACTTTTTTGTCGTACCTATGAAATACATGACCTCTTGAACCACTCAAACTTACCTGCTTAAGGTTATCCCATATCATCATGTTTGCAGAGTAGTTATACTGACCATCCATAGAAGATTGAGCAAAACCAAAACTTACAACTTGATTAGCAGCACCATCTAAACCAGACATGCGCATTACATTAGCAGATATTATTATAGGATTTGTATTCTTTTTTTTCTCTTCTTCTTCTTCAGATTCTTCTTCAGTTTCCTCTTCTTCTTCTTCTTCTTTCTCCTCTTCTTTTTCTTCTTCTTCTTTTTGCTCTTCTTCTTCAGAGTCATCGTTACCTTCGTCTGAATCATCAGAGTCATCACTACCTCCGTCGTCATCACTATCTCCTCCATCACTATCTCCACCTCCATCATCTGAATCACCACCTCCGTCATCGGATCCCCCTCCAGAATCTCCACTATTATCACTTCCTGTATCGCCAGAATTATCTGAAGATCCTCCACTTGAATCACTATTAGTGTTTGAAGTAGATGTTTGTGTTGTTGTCTGTGTTGTTTGAGCTGTAGAGCATGCAGACAATGCGTACCACCACGCATAGGTTTGTTCCATCCACGTTCTTAAAGCTCCATTATAAAAATCGTTTGATGTAAATGTTTTGGTTCTATTATAAAAAGATACAGTAGTAAAACCCTGCATTTGTATACTTACTGTTTTTATTTCTCCGGTACACCTGTCTGAAAATGTTTGTACAAGAACTTGCGAATATACGCTAGATGATATTAGCAGCATAAACACTAAAAGTCTCATTAATGATCAAATATTTTTTTTCTGATCATTCTTTTAACAACCTTAGCCACTGCTGTTTCTAAAGCTTTTTTTGTTGAAGTTCCAATCGAAGATTGATTAAACTTGACATCCTCTAGGTTTTCGTTATTTAATAAAGTTAATTCTCTTGTTGTAGTTGCTTTACCTAAACCAGAACCGGTCATGTATGTTCCCGTTTCTGAATCTACAAGTTTTACTTGAAGACCTAGTCTTGTTACTAATTTATTTTTAATACCATCTTTTAGATTAATAGTTTCATCTTCTGATATACTAAAGTCATATACCTCTATATAACAAAAGTATTTAGCTAAAACTATCTTACCTATAGGATTTATAACATTAGCAGTAAAACCTTTTTCACTAGCCTTAAACTGTTTTATCATTCTATCTTTTATTTCATCTTTTGTTTCTACAAACTCAAAACGAAACGTTTCATCTAAAAAAGCCACAGTAATATTTGTTAAACCAAGTCCTACTCTATAATCTCCAAGTTCAGGATATTGATTTAATATTTCTTCTGTAACACCAATGTTTAAAAGAGCTACAGATACAGGGTCACCATTATACTCTGGTACACTCCATATAGATTCTCTAGTTTCAAAGCTAGCAACATAGTCTTCTGTAGAAGTCTTGCCTATAACCTGACTAGAAACAAAGTCCGCAACCAATACAAATATCGCACATAATATATAATTTTTCATTTTAATAACTTAATTGGTTTTGTATATGTTAATGAATCTGATTTTATAGGTTCGTCAAGCCAAGGACCTGTTGAAGGTGGAATTGGTTTATGAACTCCACAGCCGTATATAAAAACAAATAGTATTAATATTTTTTTCACCAATCTATTTCTCTTTCTTTAGGTTTTTGTATAACCGTTTTTGTAATAACTAAAGTATCCTTAACAACTCCAGGTGGTATTGATATGGTTTGCTCCATTGATGGCGGAGGTGAATCATCTTGTGGACTAAATATAGATTCCATGTTTGCTATAAATAGACCACCAGCTGCAGTTATAATCAGTCCTATTGTTGCTATTATTTGATTTTTTATTTCTTTCATAAATATATTCCATAATCAAACCTTTCCGGTTCTGTTATTAACATGTATATTAACTTAGATGCTGCTCCAAACACAAGTATTGAATATAAAATTAGTAATAGATTAATTAAATTTTTAGTTAGTTTATTCATTTCATTGAAAAGTTTTGTCTACCTACAAAGATATTGTTTTTTGAATATAATTCTACAGTGTATGAACTTGTAGGTAAAGAGTTTACATATATGTTTAAAATATTATCTCCTTCTTTACCTATTATTACTTCTTGACTTATAATGGTATTTGTAAAATCTAATATCTTTATTCTATACTCTCCATCTTTTGGAAGCTTAGTATTGATTCTGACCTTATCCTCCACAATATAGCTTTCAAGTTTTAATCCTACAGGCTGTTGTATAAATAAAGATTCAGGTACTTCTTTAACAGGTTCTAATACACTTACATCAGTAGTGCAACTAACAAAAACAATTAGTAGTATTAATATTTTTTTCATCACTTTATTTTTAAGATTATTTTTTTACCTTGATCAGTAACAGCATCTGTAGTTTTAAAATAAACAAGTCCTGCTGTATTTGTAATATTTTGTTTTGGATTAAAAATAATTTTATAAGGCTCACCAACTTTAATATTTTCTGAGTTCTCTACACTTATACTTCCGAAATATATTTTATTTTCTCTTTCAGAAACAAAATTAGTTAACAAATTACCTGTGTCAAACTTGACTTCTTCAAACTCTAGTATTGACTTATCGTATTGAATAATAAACTGCATACCTGCAAGATCTTCTTTTTCTATGTTCACAATCATTTCAACCTTACCATCAACCAAACTTGTTGATATATCTAAATCTAAATCTTCTGCATAACCTGCTACAGTTTGAGCTTTAGGAGTTTCAGTTACAATAGGCTCAAATGAATGAGAAAAATCTACATCACCAATAAGACCGTGTCCAAAATCAAAAACCTTTAAATCATCAGTAGGAGTAAATACTTTCTTTTGGCCAAAGTAATAATCGTTTGTAGAGTATCCATACTGATTCTTTTCTCCCCAAACGTTCTTAGATCCGTTTGTAGAGCTTGTAAACCACTCACTAATGTTCTCGTTCATTATATGGCTTAAAAGCACGTAAGAGTCATCAAAATCAACATTACCACTATTGTTTACTTCTCCTAAAAGAAATTGTATAGAGTGTGTAAAAGTATTTGTAGTTCCGCCAGGAGAACTCCCAGCGCCTATAGCTTCTTTAAATACAAGAAAAACATCTGTAACAGTTGCCACATCGTCAAGCCAATCAGCGGCTAGCTCATCGTCTACTTTTATATCTATAGTATATTCAACATCATTTTCTAGTCCACTTACAATAGCCTGTGAGTTTGCATCAAAATATCCGTCAGCAACACTTGATCCGCTCTGTAATATATCGTATTTATAGTGCGTTGGTTTATCGTTGTTTGTTTTTAGGTTTATAGTTACAGATCCAGCATCCCCTCCTTCAACATCTGAAAGAGTAATTTTTTCTTGCATAGCTTCAACATCATATAAGGTAGATGTCGAGTTGTCTTCTGCCCTCATCCAGTTTAAATTTGTTATATTACTATAGTCACTATAATCTGTATTAATCTTATCTTTTATCTTAAAATCAACCTCTATAAGGGTGTTATTGTATGTTATACCAACACCATCTTGTATAGTAATTCTTTCTACAGACCAGTCGTTGCTTGTTGGATAAGACTCGGATCTTCCTACCCACCCATAAGAATATTGATCAGAAAGGTTTTTATCTTCATAATCACTAATTGGATCAAAACTATATCCATCCCAATGATTTAAAGATACTTGTGCATTTGTATTACTTTCATTGTCAGTAACCTTCCATCTGTGTTCTATTTTTTGTAAAAGTTTATTGTTGTACTCATAATCAAAAACATACAAGTTAGGATTCACATTTTCAGTTACCTGTATTGTATTGAACTTTATTGTAATAGTATCTCCTACTTGAAAGTCAGGACTGTTTGTATAACTATGGTCAAGCTTTAAGTCTTGAGATAAACAAATAAATGGAAGTAATACAAGTAATAGTTTTCTCATAGTTTTAGTTTTTTTATAATCTTTTCACACATTTTTTTTAGAGCCGTGCTAACACTTGACTGTTTAAAGTCACCCTCATTGTTTAGTATAAGAAACGAAGACTTTATATCCTTGCCCACTCCTTTTACTTTTACTGATTTGTTTTTATATTTAGCTACAGCTATTATCTCTACTATATTTTCTTTTTTAGTATATATTGCTGCAGTGGTTTGTGTTCTTTTATTACCAAAGTATATAATATCAACAAACAAGCTGTCTTTACTGTTTGGATTAATATCATAACCCTTATCCTGTACAACCTCCTCTAATATGTTTTTAACACCAAAAGTTATAGATCTATTGCCAACAAGTGGGCCATACTGAATACTATTCTGTACATCACTGATACTTATGTCTTGACTGAATACTATGCTTGAGAATACAAGGCTACTTATTACGCTTATGAGTTTCATACCATTTTGTTATTGTATACCCAATGGACACGAGTAATAATATTATTTTTAAAATGGTTTCTACTTCAGTGAAAGAAATAGTGAATGAGAAAAAGTTAAGGGCGTAGATTTTAATTGTTTGCATGTCCATAGTGATTATTTTTTGTAAGGAAACATTCTGTTAAGATTATCACGCCTTTTGTTACAACCGCACGGTTTGCCAGTTTTTTTTGCAATAGTGTCTACAGCTTTTTTTATGCCTGTAGCCTTTGTGAATTTTTCTATAGAGTCTCCTAAACCTTTACTTTTCATTTTTTAATATTTACCTCTTTTGCTTTTTGGTGAACTTTTAGTGCTTCCGCCTTTTCCAGCCCACAAATTTTTGCATGCCCAGTAACGAGCGGTTAATTTATTTGTAGCAGATGAACATTTATGTCTAGCCTTAAAAGATTTTCTTGCAGCAGCAGAATAATTATGACCGTATCCCTTAGCACCAAAGTGAATTAACTTCTCTTTACCGCCAGAACAGGCTTTCACCATTCTTTTTTTACCAGCCCTATCAGAAGGTCTTGGTCTGTTACAAGGCATCTTGGCTTTATTTGCCATCTTGTTTAGCTTTTATAATTTTTTTCTGTAAGTCTTTAGGTAAGGTTTGTTGAGCTTTTGTAAGATACTTGTCTACAACAACATCCTTAAAACCTACATCATTATGTTTTATTTTTTTTTCCATCTTTTTATCTTTGACTTACTCTTGCTGCTGCAGTGTTTCTTACAAACTGCCTTTTCTTTCCTTGTCTTTTTTTCTTTTTCGCAGTCGCAGCTCTCTGAGCTTTTGACAGACTTCTTGCTTTTTTTAACGGTAGGCACCGGTCTGGATTCTTTTTGTTCTTGCTTGTTCCACACGAACCAAGAATAGAACCATCGCTTCCAATACGTACCCAATTTTGATTTACCCATTTCTTTAATTCACCCATTACTTTTTACGTTTAGAGCCCTTTGCGTAGTTAGGATCCTTACAATACTTACTTGCTGCCATGTTGGCATAAGCTGAAGGATATCTGTCAAAGGTTCTCTTTGCCCAAGCAATACCTGAAGGGCATATCTTATTACCTTTCTTCTTTCTAGGCATTATTTTTTCTTTTTCTTTTTAGTTTTTTTCTTCTTTTTAAGACTGTATTTTACTTTTCCTCCGTATGGCATAACTTTTTTATTTAAAATGTACAATGCAAAGATACTTAAAAATATTATATTTGTTTAAATGAAGAAACGTAAGATGAGGCGCAAGTATGAGCGTGACACACCCTTTAAAGGATATACCGACAGAGTTAGAATTAACTACGATCGCAAAGAACCGAGCTTCAATTACCTAAAACACTTAAAAATAGTGAGATACTGGGCTAAAAGAACCCACGAAGTGGGTCTCGCAGATCTAGAAATGCTACTGTTTTTATACAGTGAAAGGCTATTCAAGAGGACAGACTTCAACGATTATGAAGAGTTATTCTCATGGGACGTTAATAGGTTCAATAATTTAGTAAAAAAGGGCTGGATATCGCTTTGGCGTAAGAAAAAAGGCTCTGAAGCTGCACTATACGAGGTTTCATACAAAGGAAAACGCCTAATACTAAGTGTTTATAAGAAACTATCAGGGGAGGAGACTATATCTGAGTCACCAAATAAGAACCCTATATTCAAAAAAGACTCGCCCTACACCGACAAGGTATACAGACGAGCCATTAAGAGAATGAATAAAACTACAAAACAACAACAACGTCACGCTCAAGAATGATTGTGTATCGTTTGTCTTGTAGTACCATTGAATGTCCAGAAGACTTGTCATAATAAATGACATCACCAGCCTTAACTGAATCTACATTGGTGCCTGGATTGACCACAACACCCTTGTTATACCTAAATTCGTTAGCATCTTCACCAGAAAGTAACAGTCCTGACGCTGTTTTTATTTCTTCAGACACTTTATCTACAATTATGTACTTGTTTACTGCTTTCATCTTTTAAGTGTTACTATTGCGTTAGTGGTTAGTATGGTTGTAGCAACAGAAACTGCATTACGAAGTGCGTTCTTAGTTACCTTAGCAGGATCAATAACACCCATCTTGTACATATCACCGTACTCACCAGTCTTAATATTGAACCCCTTGCCAAACTCTACCTTGTCTATCTTGTAATCCTTACCACTATTGTCTAGTATTTGATTAAATGGAGAAGAAAAGCCTACTTTTAGTATGGATTCAGCTAAACTATCACCTAAACCAATAGCCTCATACAACAAAGAAGTACCTCCGCCGGGTAGTATACCCTCTTCTAATGCTGATCTAACAGCACAAACAGCGTCGTCTATACGATCGTAAAGCTCTTTCTGCTCTATATCACTGTTTCCACCAGCATAAACCACACCTACACCACCAGACAGGCTAGCAATTCTTTCTTTTATAAAGTCCTTGTCACCCTTGTTTGTAGTTAAAGCCTCAGCATCACGAAGCTCAATAACCCTATTTTTTACATTATCAGATTTATTATCGTCACGAACTATTATGGTTTGGTCTCTTGACACTACAACCTTCTTGGCGTGACCTAAATCGGCCATGGTAATCAAACTTAAGTCGTCACCAGTAGACTCACTAAAGTATTTAGCTCCAACAGAAAGTGCTATATCACTCATAAGCTCCTTTGTCTTGTATCCAAACTGTGGAGGAACAATGTTACAGAACTTCAAGTTATTCTTCACAACGTTCATTCCTATGGTATTTATAACATTCTGAGAACACTCACCAATAATAAGAAGCTTCTTGTTTTGTTGTATCACAGGCTTTAGTATGTTCTCTATGTTTAATATATTATTAATCTCAAGGTCTGTAGCCAGTATGTATACATCATCTAAAACACACTCATCACTCTTTTGATTATTTACAAACAACCTTGATGTATAACCCCTTTGTATCTTAATACCGTTTGTTACCTCGTAATATGTTTCAGGAGTCTGACTGTTCTCTACAGTAACCACACCGTCCTTACCTACCTTCTTATAAACATCAGATATTAGTTTACCTAAATCCTTGTCGTTGTTTGATGATATAGTTGCTACATCACGAAGAGTTCTACCCGTTACCTTTTTAGATTTCTTAGATAGGTTTTGAATTACCCTTTCCGTTATAGTGTTGATCTCTCTAACCAGCTCCGATACATTAGTTTCTGTAGTTAGTGCTTTCATACCTTCTGTTACAATAGCTTCTGTAAGTACAATGGCTGTTGTTGTTCCATCACCTGCAGAGGTTGCTGTTCTATCAGCCGCTTCCTTAACCATCCTAACAGCTAGATTCTCTACCGGATCTTCTAGATTGATTCCTTTAGCCACAGTCACACCGTCCTTGGTTACTGTTAAACCACGTGTATGATGTTGAGACTCTAAGATTACTGTGTTCCCTAACGGGCCTAGTGTGCTTTTGACTGCCCTGGATATTTTCTTAATACCACTAATAAGCTTGTCACGACCTTCTTGGTCAAAAAATAGTTCATTCATTCAATTAAATTTTAATACCACTAAACTAATAATAATATAAATGAAATACAAGTCTGTGTCGAGTTTA
>Ga0208792_1000752_pt1 | contig 11571 bp, 9 predicted proteins | sample 14_taG_FD_184087 | JGI IMG/M metagenome (GOLD analysis project Ga0208792, IMG submission 184087) | Marine viral communities from the Subarctic Pacific Ocean - 14_ETSP_OMZ_AT15311 metaG (SPAdes) (version 2) | ecosystem: Environmental > Aquatic > Marine > Oceanic | place: Pacific Ocean | collected...
TTTATATTTGTAATAACTAAATTGTTTATTTAATAAACGGAGATAATATGGCAGAAAGAATTGTATCACCTGGAGTATTTACGAGAGAAAATGACCTTTCGTTCTTAGCACAAGGGGTTGGAGAAATCGGAGCAGCGTTCATTGGACCTTTCAAACAAGGTACAGCGTTTGTTCCCACAGTAGTTCGAACTCAAAGTGAGTTTGAAGATAAATTTGGTACACCTGATGGTACTTACTATACAGAGTATGCAGTGCAGAACTATTTAAGGGAAGCAGGAAGTGCAACTATTGTTAGAGTAGCAGGTGTAGATGGTTATAGTCAAGTAGCACCTATTGGTATTGCAGTAACTGGTTCAGCTGGATTGAAATTAATTTCAACACTTCACTCAACACATAATGGTGATGAAGAAGTTGGATTTGGTGGATTTAGTATAGCTGATGGAAGTGCAACAGGTTCATTTGTTGTTAGTGGTAGTGGAATCGGAGAAATATCTTCTTCTTTAGACTCAACTGATAATAACGATGTAACTGATGTATTCGGTTCTAATCCAAGAGGTTCGAAAGATGCATATACATATTCTTACTTTAAGAATGCATATGATGGAATAACTTCTAAAAATGAAGTTCAAGCAGTTGTATTACCAACTCAAGACTTTTCTTACGATGCTAGTACGGCACACACACCATATGTAAAATCACAATTAATCTCCGGTGAAAGATATGACCTATTTAAGTTCTATACTTTAGGACATGGTAATGGTGAAAATAAAAGATTTAAGATTTCTATATCTGGTGTTAAGGCAGCAGGTGAAGATGGAGGAACTGATTACTCAGTATTTAGTGTAACTGTTCGTTCTTATAATGATACTGATAAAAGAAAAGTAGTATTAGAATCTTTCAATAATGTAAATCTAGACCCAGGTTCTGCAAATTATATTGCAAGAGTAATTGGTGATAGATGGAGTACTATTGATTCAAATGGTAAGATTACCGAAAATGGTGATTGGATAAACAACTCTAAGTATATTAGAGTAGAAGTAGGAGAGCAAGGTTCTTATCCTGTATCTGCTGCACCATTTGGACATGGAGCTTATTCTAACCCAATTAAAGCAACTGATGAAACTATTGTTCCTTCAGCTGTATTCCAAACTACTTCAATTGCTAACACAACTGGTAACCCACAATTTTATGCTGGATTTGATTTTGAATCAATTGGTGTAAAAGATGATAACGCTAACTATATGAAACCTCTACCTGAAAGTGTAGGAGTTGGTTCAAACGTAGTATTTGGATTTGATGGAAATGTAAGTGGAGTTGGTTTAACACTAGAAATGACTGGTTCGGCAACTGAGGATATGATTAAGAGACAATTCTCTTTAGGTTTTCAAGGTGGTTTTGATGGAATGAGCCCGAATAGAGAAATCGCTTTAGGTTCTTCAATCTCTGCTGGAAATTCGCAAGGATTTGATTTAACTGATTCAACTAAGTTTGGTTCTAAAGCATACGCTAAAGCTGTGAACGCAGTTTCAAACGCTGATGAGTATGATATTAATATGGTAGTAACACCGGGTATTGTAAGAAGATTACACCCAGCAGTTACAACTGATGTATTAGATATGGTAGAAGCTAGACAAGATTGTTTCTATATTTCTGATTTAACTGGAGTAAACGATACAATATCGCAAGTAACTACTCAGGCTAACTCAATTGATTCGAACTATATAGGTTCTTATTATCCTTGGGTTAAGACTGTAGATTCAAATACAAACAAACTAATCTCAGTTCCACCTTCAGTATTACTACCCGCAGTATATGCAGCAAATGACGCTATTGCAGCTGAATGGTTCGCACCTGCTGGTTTGAATAGAGGAGGTATTATAGGAGCAGTTAGTGTACTAAATAGGTTAACACACTCTGAAAGAGATACTTTATATGAAAACAAAGTAAATCCAATCGCTTCTTTCCCTGGACAAGGTATTGTAGCATTCGGACAGAAAACGTTGCAAGATAAAGCATCAGCACTTGATAGAATTAATGTTAGAAGATTATTAATCAACGTTAAGAAGTTTGTAGCATCTACATCTAGATTCTTAGTATTTGAACAAAATACGGCTCAGACAAGAGGTAGATTCATTAATACTGTACAACCTTATTTAGAAGGAATACAACAAAGACAAGGATTGTACGCATTTAAAGTAGTTATGGATGAATCTAACAACGGACCTGATGTAGTTGATAGAAACATACTTGCTGGACAGATATTCTTACAACCGGCTAAGACAGCTGAATTCATTGTAATTGATTTCAACATCTTACCAACTGGAGCATCGTTCTCAGCATAAACAAAAAAAATGAATAACTAATATTTATTAGTATAAAAGGGAAAATAAAAAAATGGCAGAAGTATTAGAATTTAACGAAATGATGTTCACCAACTTCGAACCGAAGAAGAAGAACAGGTATATAATGGAGATTGATGGAATTCAATCATACCTTATAAAAGCTGCAAGTAGACCTTCAATAAACTTTGAGACGGTGAAATTAGACCACCTCAACACTTATAGAAAACTACAAGGTAAGGGAGAATGGCAAGATATTACAATAACAATGTATGACCCAATCGTACCTTCAGGCGCTCAACAAGTAATGGAATGGGTAAGAGTAGGGTATGAATCAATTACTGGTAGAGCTGGTTATGCAGATTTCTACAAAAAGGATATTGATTTCTATATGTTAGGACCTGTTGGAGATAAAATCGAACAATGGAAGTTGAAAGGTGCATTTATTACATCTGCAAACTTTAATGATTTATCGTATGAATCTAATGATGTAGCTGATATCGAATTAACCCTTTCTTACGATTACGCAATATTAGAATTTTAAGATATTATTCACTACTATCTATATTTTGAAAAGGTTCTCTTAGTGAGAACCTTTTTTATTTTATAACTTTTCGTTTTCGATATACTTATATATACAACTAATAAAGGTTAAATTATGAGCGAAAAACAATTCGATTTCCCAACGGAAGTAATTGACTTACCATCAGAAGGTAAAGTTTATCCATTGGACAACCCACTCTCATCAGGAAAAGTAACATTAAAATATATGACTGCAAAGGAAGAGGATATTTTATCTTCACAAAATCTTATTAAGAGAGGTATTGTGTTAGATAAGTTATTTGAATCTATCATTGTTGATGATGTTAATATTGATGATATCACTATTGGTGATAAAAATGCAATAATACTTGCAACTAGAGTATTAGGTTATGGACCTGAATATCCAATGAATTTTTATTCAGCACACTTAGGTGAAGAAACTGAAGCTATTGTACATTTATCAAAAGTAAAAACAAAAGAAGTTGATTTATCTTCATTTAATAATAAAAATGAGTTTGATTTTGAAACACCAACTAAAGGAGATAAGTTAAAATTTAAGTTATTGACTCATGGTGATGAAAAAGCAATTGAAAAAGATATTGCAGCATTAGAAAAGTTTAACAAAGATGCATCCTTTGATATTACTACAAGACTAAAATATATGATTATATCCGTTAATGATAACTCAGATGTTGGGTTCATTAATAAATACGCATCTAATATGTTAGTTAGAGATAGTAGAGCATTTAGGAACTATGTCAAGAAAATCCAACCTGACATGGATATGGTTTATACACATAAGCACTCAGATGGTGAAAAGGAGGAGGTGCCTATTACATTGGGCATAAACTTTTTTTGGCCTGGGGAAGAATCATAGTTCTTTATTGCACAACCAAATATTTGAGTTGTGTTACTATGGTAATGGATTTATTCAGTTCGATGTATATAAAATGCCAACCTACCTTAGAAACTTCTATTACAATAAACTAATAGAAGCTAAGAAAGAGGAAAAGAAGGCAAACGAAAAAGCAAACAAAAATATAAAACCTCCATCAAAAGTTAGGGTAAGGAAGTAATGACTTCAATATCCTAACTTTTTCTATTTTACAATATTTATAGTTGTACAATTGAATAATATATACAATTATGGCACGATACAAAATTTCAAAAGGAAATCTTAAAGAGTTTTTCGGTCTTTTTAAAAGTAATAAACCAAAGGATAGGGAGGCTATTGATAAAATGATAGCAAAACATCCTGGTCTTATAGCTATTGATAAAGAATTAGCTAGATTAAACAAAAAAGCCGGTAAAATAATATCAAAAGATAAAGATTATCAAAACTTCTTAAAAAGAAATAATATTGATATAAAGAATACATTTAAATAATATTAAAAAATTAAATGGCTGACCAGAAGGATTTAAACGAACAACTCAGAATAGAAAAGGAGTTACTTACCTTACAAAAACAAAGACAGAGTATAGGTAAAGACCTAAATGCGTCTGAACTACAAAGTTTATCCAATGCAAAGCAGGAAATAAAAGCATTAAAATCTTTAGTAGCTGGAGAAAATGCTCGTTTAAAAGAATTTCAATCATTTGCATCAGAATTTAGAAAATTATCACAACCAGCAAAAGACCAATTAAAAACAGGAGCACAAAATGCAAAGCAATTTGAAAACTTAGCAAGAGTTGCATCGAGACAAGCTGGTATTGAAGCAAGAACTACTGGAATAGTTTCTCAAAATGCTGAAATGAGGAAGGAAGCAGCTAGAGCAGGAAAAGACCAATTAGTAGGACAAGCATCTGCAGCAGGTCAAGCTATGGATGATTTAAAAGGTATTTCTTCCTATGAAAGAGAACGATTAGATTTAGAAGCTCAGAGAAGTATATTGGGTAATGAAACTACGGATGCTCTTATAGATGCCAATCTATATACTGAGCAATTGAATATGAAAACCGATATACTTACGGATATGATGGGTAATCTACCTGGTCCAATTCAAAAAATGATTGGATTTGCTAGAAGTTTTGGAACTGCATTAAAAGCTGGAATGGGTCCATTATTTTTAATAGGAGCATTAGTAGCCGCAGCACTAAAGTCATTTACTGATTTAGATTCAGCCGCTAGAGATTTTAGAGATACAACTGGTATGACTAATTCTCAAATGGAGGGTATAAAAGACCAAGCAAATAGTTTAACACAACAATTTTCAAGTGCTGGTGTAAATGCTGAAAAGGTATTTAATACCGTTGCTGCACTAAAATCAGAATTTAGTGATATAACATCTTTTGGTGATGAAGTTGTAGCTAGTATAACATTATTAAATACCAACTTTGGAGTATCATCAGAGTCTGCTGCTAAAGTACAGGGTGTATTTGAACAAATAGGAGGATTATCCTCAGAAACTGCAGCTAGTGTTCAAATGCAGGTAGCACAAATGTCTAATTTAGCTGGTGTAGCTCCTGCTAAGGTATTTGAAGATATTGCTGAAAGTGCTGAGATAGCATCAACTTTATTTCAAGGTGATGTTGAATCTTTAACAAAAGCAGCAATTGAAGCACGTAGGTTAGGAAGTAACTTAAAATCAGTAGCAGCAACATCAGAACATCTTCTAGATTTCCAAGGTAATATAGGTGATGAGTTAGTAGCAGCAACATTCGTTGGTGGACAATTTAGTTTAACACAAGCTCGTTCATTAGCTGCAGCCGGTAAGCATGTAGATGCACAAAAAGAAGTTTTAAGACAACTTCAAAGAAGTGGTGATTTTAGAAAGAAAGATTATTTCACACAACAACAAATGGCTAAAGCAGCCGGTATGAGTGTTGAAGATATCAACAAACAATTAAATGCACAAGAAAAATTAAACTCATTATCATCAGAACAAAAAAAACTTGCACAAGATGCTATTTCTCAAGGATTAGATATATCTGATATAAATAAAGACCAACTAGCATCTCAGGTTAATCAATTTACTAAACAAAAGGAAATGAAAGGTCAAGTAGAAGCATTAAGTGCTGCATTTGAAGGAATAGCTGCAACTATTGGTTCATCACTAACACCTTTATTAGAGGGATTGATGCCTATAATGAGTTTCTTATTATTACCTGTTCAAGCCATAGCAACTGGATTTGGACTTGTAGTTAATTATTTGAAAGAAAATATTCCCCTTTTGGTAACATTAGGAACATTAGCTGGTGTATTCTATGCAAAATCCATAGCAGGAGCTGTTGCTAATATTTTTAGTTCATTTTCTAAGATACCATTCGGAATAGGTATTCCATTAGCTATTGCAGCTAGTATAGGTGCAGTATCTATGGCTAAAAACGCAATGACTACAGCAGATGATATGAGTGGTGTACCCACTGGATATGGTAACACTATGGTTACTACTGCTGGTAAGGGAACAATTGCATTAAATAATAATGATTCATTTGTAGCTGGTACTAATTTAGGACAAGGTGGTGGAAATGATGCTAAAATGGATATGCTTATAGCTGCTGTTAAACAGACTAAGGATGTTTATATGGATGGAAGAAGAGTTACATCAAGAGTTGCAAGTAGTGTTGAGAAATCAACTAAAAACCAATATGGATTCGGATAAGATATGCCTACATTAATAGAATTATTTTCAAATAGACAACTACCATCACAAGGTGGACAGACTGCAAAAGAGGCTTATGATATAAGGGATGCTAATAAGATTCAATTATCATCAAATTCTCCAGTAATAAATGGAACTACTATGAAACTTGTGAATAAACTCAGAAGTAGTAATAATAGTCCATTATCTGAAACTGTATTAGAACAAGAGGTAACTGGTGTTAGAGTATTAGGAACACTTTCACAACCATTATTATATGGAGCTGAATTAGGTAGACTTGTTACTAGAACTACTGCACCATTAGGTGAAATGAAATTGGATACAAGTGGATTACTACCATCAGGCCCTATTGGTAAGGTATTTAAATCAGTTAGAACATTTGCAACTAAAACATTAGGTATTCCAACATTGGTGACACCAACATATACAAAAAACTTTTCAGACCCAATAAACGGTAGTTTAGAAAAAACAAACAATATACAAAAAGATTATGAAACAGTCTTAGATACAATTAAAAAAAGTGGTAATGGTTCATTACTGGGTAGATTACTAAAAGGTGGATTAGGTTCATTGAATAACCCCAATGAATTAAAAGCAAAAGTAATTGGAGAGGCATTAAAATTTGGAAAAGGTTTATTAAGAAAAAAACTAATTGGTGGTGGTGGAAAGCCATCTGAAAATAACTTTGACTTTGAAACAAATGGTGATTACGAAAAAGGTGTTAAGGTAGTAAGAAACTATGGCCCTAAAAAAGATAACTTATCATTTAGTGCTAGTGGTCTATTATCGCAGGCAAGTATTTTAGGAAAGACATCGGGTAATTATTTTGATGCAGATGGAGCAACATACTCATCATTTTTTAAACCAAAAATAAATATAGAATTCAAAGGAGGCTCAACAATTGGTGGAGCATTCATACCTTTTATTTCATTTACAACACAAACAAAGGCTAATGAAGTAGAAGAAAATTTAGATTTTGGTCTTGCAAAACAATCACCATTTCCAACACTAAATGTGAATAGGGATGGTGAAGGAAAAATAATTAAATATTCATCTGAACTTCCAATTAGAAAAGCAAAATTATCTAAATTTGAAAAACAAAAAAAATTAGATACAATAAAAAACTTAGATACAATTACAAACACTCGTTATAATCCATCTTCATTTGGAATCTCTCTAAATAAAAAGTCACCATATGAGATTAAAGAAGATGATACATCAGTAGATGATTTAGATAGTATAGTTCTTAAATTTGAATCAGTAAAACAAAACAAAGCAGTAAACTTCGTATCAACTATTACTGGATTAGGTGAATCGTTTTCACCTGGTTGGAGTTCTAATAAATTTATTGGTAACCCATTTAACTTTTACACATATGAGGGAATGGAAAGAAGTGTATCTTTTTCATTTAAGGTATTTTCATTAAATCCAGAAGAACATAAAATAGCATGGGATAAATTGAATTTTCTAACATCATTAGTATATCCACAATCATATGAAGGTGAAGCCGGTTATATTGCTGCTCCATTTTTAAAACTGACAATTGGTGATATGTATAAAAGGAAAGAAGGGTTTATAGAATCGCTATCATATGGTATAGATGATTCTACTCCTTGGAATACTGAAGATGAGTATGAATCACTTGGGGGTACGATAGATACGAAAGGATATAGATTACCAAGAATCATAAATGTAGAAACTACATTTAAATTTATAGAAACTAGGAACAATACCGAAACAGGAAAATATCCATTTACATTGGAATCTCAAAGTGAAACTACAACAACTTAATAATGGCAAGTAGATATACAAATAACGAAACTAAAAAGTTAAACGATGGTAGAAACGTATATCGTTCTAGGATATATCCAGAAATACCAGTAAGTGATAATGATATTTATGTAGCATCTGAAACAGGTGATAGATTGGATACTCTTGCTTATCAATATTATAATAACTCTTCATATTGGTGGATAATTGCATCTGCTAATAATATACACAATGCACCATTTGGTTTAAAAGATGGTACAATTTTAAGAATACCTCAAAACTACATAGAAATTGTTAATAAATTTAAAAATTAATGTGGCCAAAGTTATCTAACATAAATGGTGAAATATTTAAAAAGATTGCCGATAGAAATAATTTAGAAGCTTCTAAATTAAATTGTTGGGTAAGATTATTTAGCGGAGTAGGTAATGGATTAATAATGGTATCTAATCCAGATACAAAACTATTCGCTGCAGCAGGAGAAGGTGGGATATATGGTTTTGCTGGAAATGCAACTGAAAGTGGATATAGTGGTGAATTGGGTAAAGATTGGACAGGTAAATCGGTAAATCCAGAAGTAGGTAGAAGTTTAAGACCATCACCGATGGTTACTTCATTACAATTTAGTGAAGGTGAAGACCAAATTTCAAGAAGTGGTAAAATATCACTTAAAGTATTTTCATTAGAACAAATGGAACTTATCCAACAATACTTTATGGAACCTGGTTATAATGTATTTGTGGAATGGGGTTGGAATACAGAAGAAGGTGCTAGTGGGTTAATAGATACAAGTAAACCTAATAAAATTCCGAGTTTTGCATCTGGTGGAAATCTAATACAATCTCAAATTAGAAATAAAGCATTAAATACCAATGGTGATTACGATAATATGTTAGGATTTATTGTAGGTGGTGCTATTGGAAATGATGGAGAAAATTTTAGTGTAGAAATTGAACTAAGAGGAACACCTGAATTACCATCTTACTTACAGCAACAAAATGTAATTTTTTCAACAATTGAATCAACTGGAGTTATTTATCCAATACAAGGTTCGAATGGTTACAATGCAGGAGACTTAACAAAAACTAAATTAAAAGGAGAAGGTCAAAACCAAACAGATGAAGAAGCATTGGCAAGAAGATTTGCAAATATGTTTAATGAATTACCATCACATAGACAAACTGATGACGTAAAAAAACTTAAAGACTCTTACACCATAGCAGATTTTATAAATTGTGATAGTTTAATTACTCAAAATATAGATGCTTGGGTTAAAGATACAACTTGGTTGGGTCAAGAGAAAAAGCTTGAGGTTTCAACCGAGGCTGGTAGTATTGAAATAGAGAGAAAAAAACTATTCTCTAACCACAAATATATAAGGTTTGAAAAAGCAATCGATATAATCCAAGCTAGTGGATTGACTAGTTATACAGTAGGAGACAAAGACCACGAATGTAGTATTAATATAAAAGATTCTAAAATAGGTGCATTTCCATTAATATTTTCAACAAAACCTGAATCTTTATTGATATCTGGCCAACTTCCTGATTTTAAAAAATATTTTCTTCAAAAAGAACAACCAAACTATTCACAAGTTACCAATCCATCTGTTGATAATCGAATTAAATACAGTTCCATGTCATCATCTTCTGGAATATCATTTGTACAATATAATGATATAACTACATCAAACGATGGCCATACCGAAAAAGCAAGATATTGGGGATATTTAAAAAATCTATATGTAAATGTAGATATGATGGTTGATAAGATTGTATCTAAAAATAGAAACATTAGAGAAGTATTATATGATATTTTAAATGAGTTATCTTCAGCTGTAAATTCTTTTTGGGATTTTCAAATAGTAGAGGGTAAAGATAAAAACGATAAATTGGTATTAACGGTGATTGATAGAAATTGGGTTGGAGAACGTCCAGGTAAACCAAAAGAATTTTATCATAATGGTGAACAATCTAGATTCTTAACTTCAACACTAACTATTGATATTCCTGGTGAAATGACAAGTCAAATTGTTAGTACACGATTAGGTGCATCTGTTAAAAAAGATGGACCAAGTGTGGAAACTGGTAATTCTAGTAGAAAAAGATTTTTTTCAAACAAAACAGATAGATTTATGACGGGACTAACTGTAAGAAATGAATCAACTTCTAAAAGCCCTCCTAATTTGGATACGGATGCAGGAAAAAAACAAAGAATTGAAGAAATTGATGCAGCAATAATAGATTTAAAATCCGAAGCAGCAACAAAGCATATCAGAGGTGTTTATACTACATATTATGATAAAGATGGTAAGTCAATTTATCAAGAGATTGAGAGAACCGTAACAGGTGGAACTAAAACAGAAACTCGCTACTTCAACGAAGCTAGAAAGTTAGAAAAAGAAAAGAAAGGAATCATAGAAAAGCAAGAAAAACAAAAAGAATCAAATGTCACTAGTAGTGTAGATAAAATAGATATAGTTCCAAATCCAACGGTTGTAAATGATATGAAAGATGTAATTTCATCAGATACTTTAATACAAGGTGGTACAGAAACAAAAAAAGGCTCTGCTCAAATATTTGATGAAAATTTTAAAATTTATACATTTAGAGATACTAATTTATTTGATATAATTAAAAACAATGCATTTAACGGAAAATCTACCGGTAGATTATCTCATCCATTACCTATTAAGTATTCATTTACTATATTGGGTACAAGTGGTATAAGAAGAGGAGATATGTTTAATATAGTAGGAATACCTGAAAAATATAGAAAATATGGATTATTCCAAGTAAATTCAGTTGAGCATTCAATTGAAGGGATGAAATGGGAAACAACAATCGAAGGATTATATAGACAAACACAATAATGGGAGTAGGAAGATATGACTTAATAAAACGTAGACAGGGTGGTGTGGTTGATATACCTATCATATTCTCATTTATACCAAAGCCAAATGATAAAGATTATTTCAAAGGGTATATAGTCAGATATTTTGTTCAAAAAGCAAATGATTCCAATTCTGTTATATATGAAGTTAGTAAAACAAACTACTCAAAAATAATATCATCTCCCATGTATGTTAATATTAAATTGGATTGGCGTTTAAGTGGAGACCCCATCGATGTAAAGAAATCCAACACAGCATCTTTACAAATAGCATCTAAGACTATTCCTAAGATTGCACTATACTTACCAAATCTTTTACAATTTCATAAGAAATAATTTGGTTATTCCAATTATTTTTCTTATATTTGTTAGATGATTGTAGTAGAATCTAATAAAGAGATAGAACATTTTATGCAAATGTGGGA
>Ga0208792_1000753_pt1 | contig 11567 bp, 10 predicted proteins | sample 14_taG_FD_184087 | JGI IMG/M metagenome (GOLD analysis project Ga0208792, IMG submission 184087) | Marine viral communities from the Subarctic Pacific Ocean - 14_ETSP_OMZ_AT15311 metaG (SPAdes) (version 2) | ecosystem: Environmental > Aquatic > Marine > Oceanic | place: Pacific Ocean | collected...
TTTAAGTTTATATTATAGCTTAAATGGAACACCTTGTCCAACAAATTCAAGTAGAACATTAGTTACAGTTTATTCAGATACTGCAAGTATAACATTTGGTTCTCAAAACGGAACTCAAACGATTGGTAAATTATATGCTAATAAAGAATTAACAATTTTTGCACCGACAGGTAGATATGGTTATGGAGGAACAGGAAGCAAATATGATTATTGGAATAAAATTAATTATACTCCTACTGCACCATCTTTATTATTAGAGGGTTGGTGGCAATCAGAGTTTGAAAATGGAACTGGCGAGTGGCCTAAACAATGTAGTGGTTCTTAAAATAAAATTATGATTAAAGAAATTATTAGTCTTTTAAAATATGTTGATAGTGATTCTGAGAATATTAAAATTGCTAAAGGCAAAAACAAACTGGCAACAAGTTGGAAAGAGGCTTGGAAACAAATTAAAGAGGATATAAAATGAAAATAAAAGCTATACAAATAAGTGCTGAAACTAAAGAAGCTCAAAAAAGATTAGAAGCAATAAATCTTACTCTTGAACAACAAGAGGATTTACTTAATGATATTCAAAGAGAAATTGAAAAGATTGAGGATTTAAGAGATAAAACAGACCCTAAAGATTTAAACAGAATAAAAGAATATAACGAAGAAATAAAAAAACAAGAAAAATTTCTTAAAAGAACTAAAACAAGAATAAAAGAACAAAGACAGGCAAGAACAAAAGAAAACAAAGCAGTTAAAGAAAGTATAAAAGAACAAAGAGATTACGGAGGAGTATTAAGCATAATAGATAAACAAACAGGGGGTCTTATTAGTTCTTTTCAAGGCTTTACAACAAGCATAGGGGGTGCAACAAAAGGTTTAAAAGCTATGCGAATTGCATTTTTAGCTACAGGTATTGGTGCATTTGTTATTGCTATTACCTCATTAGTTGCTGCATTTACTCAAAGTGAAGAAGGACAAGAAAAACTTCAAAGAGGTTTAAAAATGTTAGGTGCAGTTGTAAAAAACGTAATGGATTCATTTGCTGACTTAGGCGAGGGTATAATAGATGCAATAACTAAACCACAAAAAGCGTGGAAAAGTTTTAAAGATGGTTTTAAAAAATTTATTTCTGACCCAGTAGGAGCAGTGAAAAATGCTTATAATGAAGCTAAAGAATCAGCAACTAATTTTATAGAAGAAACAAAAAAAGAAGTTCTTGCTATGGATGAGATAACAAAAGCAAGACAAAAGGCACATCATATCGAAAGAGATTTACAGGTTGAAAGAGCAAAAGCTAATAGAGAAATAAACGATATAAGATTACAAGCAGAGGATAGAGAAAATAAAACTGCTGCAGAGAGAATTGTTTTATTAAGAAAAGCACAAAAAATAGAAGAAGAAATAACACAAAAAGAAATAGATGCTAAAACTCTTTTAATTGAGGCTCAAGAAAAAGAAATGGCACAGGGCAAGAATACTATCCAAGACAAGGATAAACTTGCTAAAATGCAAGCAGAGTTAATAAACTTAGACACTAAAAAACTTAGAAGCCAAAGATTATTACAAACACAAATTACTACTGCAATTAGAGAGGAGCAAAGAATTAAAGATGAAAAAATAAAAGAAGATAATGCTAAACTTCAAGAACAAGCACAGAAAGATGCTGATATGATTCTAAAAGCATTTAGCGATGAACAAAAAAGATTACAAGGCTTAAAAGATATTAAAGATGATTTTGAGGCTATGGTAGCAGAAGAAAATGCAATTAAGGAAGAAGAAAAAGCAATACTTGATAAAGAGAAAGCCTTAAAAGAACTTGATGATTTAAATGCAACAGAAGAACAAAAAGCAGCAATAGTAGCTTATTGGGATGGTAAAATATTGGAGGGCAGAAAGAAAGATACTGATGCAGAAACTAAACTTAATGAAGATGTTTCTAAAGCTAAATTAGATATAGCAAAAAGAAGTATGGCATTAATAGGAGAATTAGCAGGTAGAGGAAGTGCTATTGGTAAAGCTATGGCAATAGGACAAGCAACAATTTCAGGTATTGAGGGTGTTCAAAATGCATACTCAACTGCTCAAAAGAGTCCTATTACTGCTTTATTTCCTGCATATCCAATTATTCAAGCAGGTTTAGCAGGAGCATTCAGTGCTTTACAAATTAAAAAGATAGCCTCTACTAAAGCAGATGGTAAAGGAGCAACACCAAGTCCAAATGTAAGTGGAGGAGGAGGTAGCGCACCTGCTATGCCATCAGCACCACCTGCATTTAATGTTATAGGTCAAGGAGGTTCAAGTCAATTAGCATCAGCGATAGGAAGTCAAGAAAGCAGACCAACAAGAGCATACGTTGTTAGTAATGATGTTACAACTGCTCAAGGGTTAGAAAGAAATATTGTAGAGGGAGCAACTATATAAATACAAAATAAAATATTAAATACGTTATATTATTATGAGAATTATAGAATTAATTTTAGATGAAGAACAAGAAGATGCAGGAGTTGAAGCAATAAGTATAGTAGAATCGCCTGCAATAGAAGAAGATTTTGTTGCATTAAAAAGTGATGAAATAAAACTTGCTGAAATATCTGCTGATAAAAAATTATTAATGGGTGCTTTACTTGTACCAAATAAACCAATTTATAGAAAAACAGGCAAAGAGGAATATTATATTTATTTTAGTAAAGAAACAATATCAAAAGCTTCACAATTATATTTAAGAAACGGAAATCAAAATAATTCAACATTAGAACATCAACACGAATTAAGTGGATTAACATTAGTTGAATCTTGGATAGTTGAGGATAAAGAAAAAGACAAAAGCAGATTATATAATATGAATGTTCCTGTTGGTACTTGGATGGGCACTGTAAAAGTGAACAACAATGAAGTATGGAATGAATACGTTAAAACAAATAAGGTTAAGGGTTTCAGTATCGAAGGATATTTTGCTGATAAAATGGAGGGTCCGAATGAGTCAGTTGAAGAAAAAATGGAGATTGAAAATAGTAAATTACTTGAATCAATAAAAGACATACTTAATGCCGATAAATAGAAAAAAAAATAGAGGACCCGGAACACCCGGATATATTCCTGCAAGAAGTTCTCAAAACGGAGGACAAAGAGCTTGTTTATGTCCTGATGAAAATACTTATTCAAGAGAGTGTTGTGATGGTTCTATATGGGCACAAGGTATAGGTTCTATAACAAGAACAATATGAAAATACAAAATTAAAATTAAACCACGTTATATAAATAATTATGAAATCTACTGAAATGTTAAACCAAATCAAGACACTTCTAAACATAGAAGTAAAACTTGAAGAATTAAAATTAGAAAACGGTACTATCGTTGAATCGGAGTCGTTTGAAAAGGGTAAAGAAATTTTTATCAAAACAGATGATGAAAAAGTTGCTATGCCTGTAGGCGAATATATTCTTGAGGATTCAAGATTATTAGTAGTTGAGGAAGAAGGTATTATAGGAGATATGAGAGATGTATCTGATGAAGTTCCTGAAAAAGAAGGAGAAGATGGAGAAGAAATTACTGAGGACTTAAAAGATAAAGAACACGAATATGAAGATGATGGCAAAGAAGCTGATGTTCAAGATTGGGAGGGTATGGAAAAAAGAATTAAAAATCTTGAAGATGCTATTGCTGACCTTAAAGGAGATAAGGAAAATAAAATGGAAGAAGAAGAAGTTGAAATGGAAGAAGAAGTTTCAAGACAACCTAAATCAAGAACAATTAAGGAAGAATTTAATGAAGTTGAGGATAAGGTAAAAGAAGAATTATCTCAACCATCAGCAGAGCCAATTAAACATAGTCCAGAAGCTAAAGAATCAAAAAGAAAAAAAGGTTTTTTATATTCTCAAAATAGAATGGGAACTGCATTAGATAGAGTTTTAGCAAGATTAAATAAATAAATAATAATTAATAATAAAAAAAAATGAGTAATTTAAAAAAAGTAAATTTAGCAACTACTGTTAATATCACGACTACTTATGCTGGAGAATTTGCAGGAGAATATATCGCTGCTGCGCTTTTAACTGCAAGTACAATTAATGATGGAGGTATCACAGTAAAAGACAACATTGGTTACAAAGAAGTAATCAAACAACTTGATACAAGTGCATTAGTGCAACCTGCATCTTGTGATTTTGACCCAACGTCAACAATTACATTAACTGAGAGAATTATACAACCAACTGAACTACAAGTTAACTTACAATTATGTAAAAAAGACTTTGTAAACGATTGGGAAAGCCAACAAATGGGATATGGATTAAGCCAAGGTTTACCACCTAAGTTTTCTGATTTCTTAATTGCTCACGTTGCTGCAAAAGTTTCTCAATCAACTGAATTAAACATTTGGAAAGGAGATACAACTGCAAGTTCTAACAATTCATTTGATGGATTTGAAAAACTAATTGCTGCTTCTGCTGCTGCCGGAGATATTCCAGCAGGTCAACAAATTGCTGCAGGTACAATAACTGCTGCTAATGTTATAGGAGAATTACAAAAAGTGGTTGCTGCTATACCAAATACTTTATATGGAAAAGATGGACTTAGAATTTATGTTCCAAGTTCAGTAGCTAAATTTTATGTTCAAGCTCTTGGTGGATTCTCTGTTGCTGCAACATCTAACGCAGGGGTTGACAACAAAGGTACTCAATGGTGGAATAATGGTTCATTAACAGTAGATGGAGTTCAAATCTTTGTTTGCCCAGGTATGAGCGACAATAAAATGTATGCTGCAGAAGTTTCAAACTTATATTTTGGAACAGGATTACTAAACAACAACCAAGAAATTAGAGTTCTTGATATGGTTGATTTAGATGGTTCAAACAACGTAAGAATGGTAATGAGGTTTACTTCTGGAGTTCAATTCGGAATTGCATCTGATATCGTTGAATACGCATAATATTAACTCAAATTAGGGTAGGTGGGATAAAACTTATCTACCCTTATTTATAAAAAAATTTAAAAAACTATGGCTTGTACAGTATCAACAGGAAGAAGTTTACCTTGTAAAAGTGCCTTTGGTGGAATAAAAACAATTTATTTTGCTGATTTTGGGGGACTTACAGGAGTTTCTTTCACGGACGGAAAAGTGTCCTCATTAACTGGAAGTGTTGCAGGTTGGACTAAATGGGATGTAAAAGGAAATTCCAATTTAGAAACAACAGTAACTTCTTCAAGAGAAAATGGAACTACTTTTTATACACAAACTTTAAATGCTACATTTACTTATTTAGATGCACAAACTCAGAATGAACTTCAAGTAGTTGCAGTAGGAAGACCTTATGTCGCAGTTGAAGATTATTATGGAAATGTATTTTTATGTGGATTTGAAAATGGAATGGAATTAACTTCAGGAACAACAGTAACAGGTTCGGCTCCCGGCGATTTATCTGGTTTTACTATTGTAATGGAGGGAATGGAAGAATCGGCTCCTTACTTTTTAAGTAGCGCAGCTTTATTAACTCCAATAGATGCAGATATTATTGACCCAACTGCATAATATATTATATATTTAAAATTAAGCATCCTTAGGGGTGCTTTTTTTTTACATTTACATTTCTACAAAATAACTTAATAAATACGTTATATAGTTAATGATTGTATTTAATACCAATAGTACTGCTCAAACATTTAAAGTGATTCCAAGAATATATGGAAATCAATTTACTATGTCTATTAGAGATGATAGTACGGATATACCAGTTTTTTATGAAATAAATAATGCAGTAATATCAGGAAATTATTTAACATTCCATCAAGCATTTTCTCCTGTTTTAGTGGAAGGACATTTTTATGATGTTAGATTTTATAGTGATTACAATTTTTGGAATACTAATTATCAATTATGGGAGAATGATAATAGTTTTTGGAATGTAGATAGAACAACTGATGCAACTTTGTTTAGAGATAGAATATTTTGTACAGACCAAGATATAAACCAAATGGAAGATGAATATTACGATTTAAATTTGGATGTATATAAAACATTTAATTCCTTTGATAATACATATAAGGTATTTTAATTATGAAAAAAAATAGAAATAGAGATAGTTTAGGAAGATTTGCTAAAAATAGGTCAGAGTTTAGTTTTGTTAATTTAGCAACTTACACTTCTCCAGAAATTTTAGAGGTTAAAAATAGAGATTGGGTACAATATGGTGCTGACAATAACTATTTTCAGTTCCTTATAGACCGTTATAATGGTTCTCCGACAAATAATGCCTGTATTAATGGAATAAGCCAGCAAATCTACGGAAAAGGCTTAAATGCAACTGATTCTAATAGAAAACCAGAACAGTATGCTAAAATGATAACACTTTTAAAGCCAGAAATGGTACAAAAGGTGTGTTATGACTTAAAATTAATGGGTCAAGCTGCTATTCAAGTAATTTATAACAAGGCAAGAACTGAAATATCTATTTGTGAACACTTTCCTATTGAAACATTAAGAGCAGAAAAGGCAAATGAAGATGGAGAAATTGAAGGATATTACTATTGGAATGATTGGACTACTATAAAACCATCAGATAAACCATTAAGAATACCTGCATTTGGAACAAGTAAAGAAAATATAGAAATATATTATATAAAACCATATAAAGCAGGTTTTTATTATTACTCTCCTGTTGATTATCAAGGTGGATTACAATATGCAGAGTTAGAAGAAGAAATATCTAATTACCATTTAAACAATATAATGAATGGTTTGGCACCAAGTATGTTAATTAATTTTAATAATGGTACACCTAACCAAGAACAAAGAGAATTAATAGAGCAAAGAATAGCACAAAAATTTTCAGGTAGCTCTAATGCAGGTAAATTTATACTTGCTTTCAATGATAATAAAGATAGTCAAGCAGAAATAACACCTGTTCAATTAAATGATGCTCATAATCAATATCAATTTTTATCTACTGAAAGTCAAAGTAAAATTTTAGTAGCACATAGAGTTGTTTCTCCAATGTTACTTGGAATAAAAGACTCAACAGGTTTAGGAAATAATGCAGATGAGATTAAAACTGCATCTTTATTAATGGATAATACGGTTATAAGACCATTTCAAGAGCTTTTAATAGGTTGTTTTGATAAATTACTCGCTTATAATGATATTTCATTAAACTTATATTTTATAACTCTACAACCATTAGAATTTACTGAGGTTGATACTTCAATTCAAGACAAAGAAGATATTGAAGAAGAAACAGGTGTTGAAATGGAAAAGTTTAGTCTTAAAATGATAGATGGTAAAAGAGCCTATGAAACTAAAGAAGAAGCAGAAAAAATAGCAGAAGAAAAAGGTTGTAAAGGTTCACACGAACACGAAGTAGGAGGAGAAATTTGGTATATGCCTTGTGAAAATCACGAAAGTTTAAAAAAGTCTCCTTGTTGGGATGGTTATAGACAAGATGGTTGGCAAATGATTGATGGTAAAAGAAGACCTAATTGCGTAAAAGCTAAAGAAGAATTATCAGAAGAAGAAGTAGAGGTTGTTTTAGGAACTTTAAGTAATAGTGCTACTAAAATGAGTAACGATTATGTTTTTGTAGATGAATTAGATGAGGAATCTGAATATAGTAATGAAGATTGGGCAAATTATTTAATCAAAGAAAAAAAATCAACATTAAGCAAAATTAAAGACATTTTAGGTTTAAAAACTGCAACAGAAGATAATGTTGGTAGTGTTAAAGATGGCTCAGCATTTAGTCAATTAGATAGTAAAAATGGTTTATATAAAATAAGATATAAATATTCAAGAGGAATGAAAAAATCTGGAGAATCAAGACCATTTTGTAGAGAAATGATGAGGTTGTCTGATAGTGGTTTAGTTTGGAGAATAGAAGATATAGATAGAGCAAGTTATCCATTTGAAAATGATGCAAAAGTTAATTCAGAATTTAGACACGAGCCTAATTTACCTTATAATATTTTTGAATTAAAAGGAGGAATTTATTGTCAACATAAATGGAAAAGAGTTCTTTATAGATTAGATTCAAATACAGAAGCAAGTGAAAATTTAGGTAATTATAAAAAAACAAAAACAATTCCTAAAAGTTATTTAAAAACACCAAGAGGGAGTAAAAAAGCAGCAATAGCAACAGATAGACAAAAAGGAAGAGGAGCATATCCAAAAAATAAATAATTATGGCAACACCACTATTTATAAATAGAACAGATTTAGTTAGAAATTCAATCATTGATGGGAATGTTGATACTAATAAATTTATCTATTTTATTAAAATATCTCAAACTATACATATACAAAACTTTTTAGGAACAGAATTATATCAAAAGTTTGAAGACTTAATTACTGCAGGTACTTTAACAGAAGGTGCTAATCCTAATTATTACAATTTAATGATTACTCATATACAACCAATGTTAATATGGTATGCTCAAGTTGATTATATTCCTTTTGCAGCTTATCAAATAAAAAATGGAGGAGTATTCAAACATACGTCTGAAAATAGTGAATCAGCTACCAAAGATGAATTAGATTATTTAGTTGCTAAAGCAAGAGAATACGCAGAATATTATACAAGAAGATTTATTGATTATATGAGCTTTAATCAAAATTTATTTCCTGAGTATTATTCAAATAGTAATGATGATATTGACCCAAGTCAAGATGCAATATTTAATGGGTGGGTATTATGAGATATAAACCGAAAGAAAAAAATGTTAAAAAACTTAAAATGTTTTTAAAGAAAGAAAAAAAAAATAATAAATAATTATGGCAACTCTATTTAATACTAAAATATCAGAAACATATCCAGGTCTTATAAAGACTATTGATAATATTGCTTTAACTGCTACTTTGAAACAATTAACTGATGGTTCAGGTAATCAATCAGGTTTATATGCTAATACTGCTGGAGATTTCAAAGTAACTTCTATATTAGAATTTGGCTCATTAAAAGATACAGGCGAAAATATAATTATAAGCAAATTTGTAGATGCTGGCGATGGTATTGCTAACAACGATAACGATACAACAATACCAACTACTGCTGCAATTATTGATTATGTTGCGGCTCAAATTACTATTGAAGATTTAGATTTTACAGGCGATTCAGGTTCTGGTCAAATAGATTTAGATTCACAAATATTTGCAATAGGTGGAACAACTAACGAAATAACTACGGTAGCTTCTGGTCAATCAATAACATTTTCTTTAGATTCAACAGGAGTTTATTTACCTGATAATTCAACTGCTATTACACAAACTGCAGGAGATAACTCAACTAAAATAGCTACAACATCTTATGTAGATACTTTAGATGCTGCAAGTGATTTAGATATAACAGATGGAACTAATACAGGAGATATAAACCTTAATACTCAATCATTAAGCATTTTAGGAACAACTAACGAAATAAATACTGTTGTAAGTGGTCAAAGTGTTACAATAGGTTTACCATCTACTATTAATACAAATTTAGTTGGTAACGTAACAGGTAACTTAACGGGCGATGTAACTGGCGATTTAACAGGAAATGTAACATCAAGTTCTGTTTTAGCAAATGGAGTTACTGCTACAACTCAATCTTCAAGCGATGATTCAACAAAGGTTGCGACAACTGCTTATGTAAAAGGTTTAAACAATGCAAGTGATTTAGATTTTACAACAGATTCAGGTAGCGGTGCAGTAGTTTTAAACTCTGAAACGTTAAGTGTAATAGGAACAACAAATGAAATTGAAACATCAGGTACAGGTCAAGAAATACAAATAGGTTTGCCAAGTTCTATTTCAACAAATTTAATAGGGAATGTTACAGGTAATTTAACAGGTAATGTTACAGGAGATGTTACAGGAGATTTAACAGGCAATTCAGCAGGAACTCACACAGGAGCAGTTATAGGAAACGTAACAGGAAATGTTGTAGGAGACTTAACAGGAAATGCAGATACTGCTACTGCTTGGGAAACTGCAAGAGACTTATCAGTTACAGGACAAGCTTCTGCTACTATAACTGGTGTAGATGGAACATCGAATGTAAGTGCTGCAATTACTTTAGATAATAATTCAGTTACAAGTAAAGTGTTAACAGGTTTGCCAACTCCAGCCGCTTCAAGTGTTTTAGCAACAGATTCTATTGTTCAAGGTATAGGTAAACTACAATCACAAATAAATGGCTTAGCAGGAGGATTACGATTTATGGGAAGTTGGGATGCTACTAATAATAATCCAAGTTTATCATCTGGTGGTGGAGAAGCAACATCTGGAACAACTACATCAACAACTGCAAACAAATTAGTAGATAGTACTGCAAGTTTTTTAACAACAGTAACAGTAGGAGACCAAGTTATAAATCAAATAGATGGGCAAAATGCTTTAGTTTCTAACGTAGATAGTGATACAACACTTTCTTTAGATAATAATATAATGGTTAGTGGCGAGGCTTATACAATAGATAATAGTCCTTTTATAACTCAAGGACATTATTATGTTGTAAATGTTGGAGGAACACATACTTTAAATGGTATATCAAATTGGAGTGTTGGCGATTGGGTAATTGCAGGTGCTAATAATCAATGGACTAAATTAGACCATACACAAATTGATGGAACAGGAACAGGAGATGCTAACGATGGTAATATACCAAGATTTACTGCATCAAACATTATAGGCGATTCTATAATAAGAGAAACAGGAGGTAATTTAATAACAGTATCAGGGAGTTTAAGCACAACAGGAAATTTAAATGCTCAAGGAGATTTTGCTATAAATACAAATAAATTTACTACTCAAGCATCAACAGGAAATACAAATATAGCAGGTACAACAATTATAAATGATACATTATATTTAACTGAATACATACAACATTTAGGCAATACAAGTAATAATATAAGATTTACAACAGATGCTATTGCTTTTTCTGCTAACGCAACTTTTGGAGGTTCGATTACAACTACAAGCGCAAGTGGGATTAAAATAGACACAAGTGGAAACGCTATATTAGAACTTGATGGTGCGTCTGGTAGTACAGAAGCAATTATATTTAGACATTCTGGAACAGAAGTATCAAGAATAGCACATTCAAATTCAACAGATTTAGTGTTTTCAACAGGAAGTTCTGTAACTACTGCTTTAACTTTAGACAATTCACAAAACGCAACTTTTACAGGAAATGTAAAATCAAATACTGGTTTATTCTGTACAACTTTAACTAATGCAGAGCCTTTTATGGCACTACAAAGAAATAGTGGCAGTAATGGTGTTGGTGTTGTAAGGTTATTAGATGGTGGCGATTTAATATTTGATACAGGTGCTACAGGAGCAGGTCAAACAACAAGATTAATTATAGATGGAAGCACTGGAAACGCAACTTTTACAAATAGAGTATCAGCAGGAGAAAGTTTTAATTCTGTTAAAGATGGTGCAGATACAGTTGCAGATGGACCTTTCTTTGCTTTAAAAAATGCAGCAGGAACAAGACAATACATAAATCAATTAGATGCTTCTAATAATATAGATTACTGGTATTATAATGGTAGTACTTGGACACAAACTATAAGTTTGTTAAATGATGGTGGAGCAACTTTT
>Ga0208792_1000757_pt1 | contig 11501 bp, 8 predicted proteins | sample 14_taG_FD_184087 | JGI IMG/M metagenome (GOLD analysis project Ga0208792, IMG submission 184087) | Marine viral communities from the Subarctic Pacific Ocean - 14_ETSP_OMZ_AT15311 metaG (SPAdes) (version 2) | ecosystem: Environmental > Aquatic > Marine > Oceanic | place: Pacific Ocean | collected...
GCATATCCGATTGCGAATTGAACTTCAGCGTCAGCTGATGTTGATGCTGTTTGATATACATCTATGTATGATGCTGATGAAGCACCTTGTGTTGAACTTGTGCAGAAATTTGAAGTTAATTTTGTAGAACCACCAGTCCACATACCACTTGTTATGGTTGTTTTCTGATTTTCTATAATATCGTCTGCTCTATTAAATCTTTGATATGACATTACTTAACTCCTTACGCTTTACTTGGGTCTGCTTTTACAGTAATTGGCATTGTAAAGGATGCTCCTGTATCCAATCCAACAATCGTTACATTAGTTGTTGTTTCAGTCAAGATAGACCTTGCAATAATGTTTACTGATTTAGCGGTTATCGTTATACTTCTTTTTCTTTCCACTTCATTTAAGAATACTGGTGTAGTGGCTCTTGGTGATAAGAAGTCTGGGTCAATTGTTCCGTCCGGAAGTAATCCTCTTTCTCTACGGAGTATTGAGTCTGTTGAATCATCTATATCTCCACCACCACTTCTTGCTACAATCGGTGTAATGTTTGCGATAGAAGCATCTTGTAATACAAATGTGTATGCACTATCAACACCATTTCTTGTATTTGGTGTAAGTGTTTGTGTGATACCTGGTCCGTTGAAAGATAATGATGCGTTTGGTAATTCCAATATAGGAAGCTTTGCTGTTTCCTTTGGAAGAGTTACCAATTTGTATCTCATTATTTGGTTCTCATCTACAAATGCCTCTAAGACTGGCATGTTTGTAATTACTGAACCATAATAATTAGAACCATTATCGTGGTCCGGATTATATAAGTTGTAATCGACTTCGTCATCTGCTAATGCAAATTTTGCGATTCTAAATTCGTTCTGCCCTCTTGCCAAAAGTTCACGACCTTTTTTTGTCAAGATAGCATCTACTGTAATACTCGTGTTGTCTAAAAATCCCATTTTATTTTACTCCTGTGGAAATTATATAACTATTCTTTTTCAATAATAAATATAAGAAAGTTAGATTTTCCATTACTTTACTTTTAATTTACTTGCCTCATTTCCTGTTGTTACTACAACATTTGGTGCAACTTGTGTTATTTCTACTGGTTCTTTATTGTCTGGTGCATTTTCTCTTGTGTGTAGAGTTCCTTGATAGAATACTCTATACAAATTAGAGTCGTATGCAACACTTTGGAATTGGGAAGCGGTAAACGCTCCGTCAATAAATTCTTGATTTTTTTCTGCTGTTCTGGAATTTTCAACAAATAATCCAATAGGGTCAAAGTTATCTGTTCCGTGTGCTGTACTTGCGGTAGCGTATGTACTACCAAATCCAAATCTATTATCTATGTTACCGATAACATTTTTAAATATTGATGGTTTACCTAAGAAACCTACATCTGAACCACTATCATATGTTAAGTTTATTTGTGAGTAGTATGTATCATAACTACCTATCACTACTAAATTACTTTCATTGTTTTCTGTATTGGTTCTGGTTACCATAATACCTTCATCAAAATCTTCTGCGTTTGCATAATAACGATTATCAAATTCTGGTTTTCTACCCAGAACTTCTTTATGTCTTTCTAAAATGTTTGGTTCAACCAATACTCCCAATGTTGCGTCGGCACGAGCAGGTAGTAACTGAGTTAGTTGTGTAAATATACTTTTGTCATAATAAGTAAGAAGTCTTAAGTAATCCCAAAAGTTATTTGACTTACTATATCGTTTAAAATATTCTCTTCTTAGTTGTGATAATTTTCCGTATGAATGTTTAAACTCATCTCTTGGGTCTCCGACTAAATCGTCAAATGATAAATCTGCAATACTATAAACTATATCTTCATTAACTACATCAACCGGTGAGAAATAGATTCCAAGTCTATTACTATCGATTGGTGCAAAGTCTTGTGATGATACCTCATTACGAACGTCTGGTGATAAAGAAGTTCCTACTGCTAATGTATTATCTTCAATTCTAATCTTAGTTGCGTTTCTACGATTAGGTCCAACATTAGGAACTTTTAATTTTTCTTGGTCTGTTAATGTTCTGTAAAAGTTTCCTGTAAATCCATTTACAAAATCACTACCACTTACACCGGAAGAACTTGGGTATGTTTTTAAATGTTGAATTGCAGATGCCGTCATATTGGCAGTAACACTATAATCTTTATTGTCGTCTAATGGTAATCTTAATAATAGATTATCATAAGAAGAAGCACTTGTATTTCCGTTGTATGACTTTGGTGTTCTTGTGTGATTGTCAAATACACTTGCACTTAAAGGTTCATTCCATAATCTAAACTCCATTAACGAACCACTAAATGAACCTTCGTTCCACTCATTACTACCACTTCTACCTAATACTAAATCTCCTGTTGTAGTGAATTTAGTATTGAAAGAACTTGAAGCCGTAGTACCATTAATATCAATACTTGAACTAACTTTATAATTTATTTTTTGTCTTGTAGCATCATATTGACTTGTAAATAATTCATATGTAATTTTTTGTGCAGCTGTATCTGCTGTTAAGTCTGCTCCACTTGATGACTTTCTTGTCAACATCACACTCCACATATCATCATCAAAAAATCTTTGTTTAGATGAAGAAACCGTTTCTACTCCGGTAGAAGCACTAACTGATAATCTTACATTTCCATATTCAGATGAAGCACTATTAATAAGTTCAATAGCCCAATCTCCGTCTTTATGAATTAAAGTTTGGTTTGCATTGTATGGTGTTCTAAATCTAAATTCTATTGTTTCTGGTTTTTGAGATGATACATTTGCCCAAGGTAATTTAATGTATTGAGATGCTTTAAAATCTAATGCTCTTGTAAACTTTCTTTTAATTTCATAACTAACTCTTGTTCCTTTATCTGGTCCACCATATTCTCTTACTCGTAATATAGAACTTGGTATTCCGTAACAACTTAATAATCCTTTGACTGCTCTTTCTGTTCCTTTTGATTTGATAAAGAAAGGTAAGTTAGCAAGAATTCGTTTCCATATTTCTTCTGTTAATTGTTCTGATGCTGTTTCGTATTTTGTGGTTCCGTCTGGATTTTTACCCAACAAGTATTCTGGTAGATTTACTAAATCATTACCACTATATAATTTTAATCCAAGAGTTTGAGCAAATGCTTTTGCTACATCTTTTGATATACCTTCTGATAATTTTTCTACTCGTTTGTTAACATCAGTAAGTCCTTTTACATAACCCCATATCTCATCAAATTGTTGTCCAACCATATCCATAAATTCTAAAAATACATTATTTTTTGTATCGGAATAAACGTGTTCTGGTAAAGAGTTTCTTAAATTATTTACATTACCTTGGTCATAACGAGAAGCACTTGCTATCATATTATTATACCAAGTGTTCGCTTGTGAACTACCAACTGCAGCTAATGTATATGGTGTTGATGAATTAGTTTTAGGCCAACTCGTATCGTGAAATTGTCCGTTAGATGAACTCACATAAGATGAACTTTCAAAATACATATAATGTTCAAATGGGTCAAAAGAATTAATAACTCGTTGTCTTCTTTTTTCTATATCTGAAACTCTGTCTGCTGAACTACTGATTGTTAATAATGATGAACTCGTTTCGTTATGATTTTCAATTACATCTAATTTCTTTTTAAAATTACGAAGCCTTGATTCAGCATTTGAAAAATGTATATAGTTTCCAAAACCAGTATCGTCATCAAACTCAGAAATATCTACTGATGTTTTCTGATAATCTACATTTGGTTGAATGTTTAGTAAACTACCTGATATAAGTTTTTCTTCTAAGTCAAAATTTAATGTACTATCACTACCCAATAAATCATTGTGGGTTTGGAAATTAGTTCCCTCAAAATTAATTGGGTTGTCGTTAGAATTTAGATTTGGTATTCTTAAAAATATTCCGTCGTCTGGTCTATCTACAAATGGAACTAACTTTACGGTGTCATTATAGTCTGGTAATCTTTTTTCTACAAAATAAACTCTATCTAATTTTTGTAAGTTGTCTGCTAATGGTTGTTTTAGTTTTACTTTTCTTGATGTGATGTCGGCACCTAATTTATCATTTACCAGTAGATAAAATTGATTACCATTTACCATATAAGTTTTAAATCTGTTAACATTACTTTTGTCGTAATTTACTCTCCAATAAGTAAACTTTTCTGCACTTTGGTCAGCACCTTTATGTTTGACTTTATTTACTCCGTCATTATAAGTTAAGTTTACTCTTACACGATTAGCATCCAATACCTCAGTAATTGTTGCTACATAATCTCTATCTTTAATTTCTCTTCGGACTACTCGTCTCGGAACAATTCTTTCCTTTACTATCTTACGAGTTTTTCTTTTTTTTCTAATTGGGTCTACGGCATCTTTTGTATTTCTTTTAATACCTAATTTAATTTGTTCACTATGTAGTCCACCATACAAACCATAACCTTCACCACCTTGAATTAAACCACCAAGTGGTAATCCATTTCCTGGTGATAGTGGTCCACCTTCTTCACTTAAATCTGCTTTTCCTGTTACATCAAAATCAATGTATGCATTTCTATTGGCACCAGTTCTCTGAGCAGGTAATTTTCTACCTGTTGACTCTAAGTATCTTTGTAGTTGTTTTGCTCTTTCGGACCTTGCCATACTTATCTCTCACCTCTTCTATCATACTTTTTATCAAACCTACCGTCTTGGACAGTTTGGTCATCATAAATTATTTCTTCTTCTGGTTCCGGTTCTGGGGTTGGGTCTTGAACTTCTTCTGGTTCAAAGAAATCTACCTCTACGATTTCTCTTACTATTTCATCTTCATTAGTAATGATTTCATTTTCCATTTGATATAAACTTGGAATAACTATTTGTCCACCTACCATATTTTGAGTAAACCCTCTATCTAAATCATTAATATCAAACTCTAAAATTGTTGGGTCGGTTTGGTCAAATTTAATTGGACCAGCACCATTTAGTCTTAATGGTTTATACTCAAGCATTTCTGACATAGATTGGAAGTCTTCTTTGTATTCTTGGTTTTTGATTAGTTCATCAACCTCAACGATTGCTTCTGTTCTATCTGGTGATATATCATCAATCACATAAGTTAAATCTCTTTTGAACAATTCCAGTTCTACTGCTGTATCTTGGTCGTCTGAATTGTTCGTGGCAAAATATCTTTCTTCACCATTAATAGTTCTTGTTTTAACTTTACCCTCGTAAACATTTCCTTGTCCGTCAACAAAAACTTTTTGTTCTACACCAGCAAGTCTTCTAAGAAATTTATAACTTACATTAAAATTACCTTCTACATACCCAGCGTCTCTCAAATGTTTTCCTACATTTAAGTCAATAAAGTTTTCACCAGAATCTAAACCAACTTCTTCTGCTTCTAAAATTATTGTTTCTAATAAAATGTCGTTTTCACTATACACAAATAATGCAACAAAGTCATCGTCGTCATCACGACCGAAACTACTATACACCTTTTCTGGTGCAAAGTATAATTGTCTTTCTTTATCGGTAAACCCGTATTCTCTTGCCATTACTTGAACTCTTCCTCACCCTCTAAACCACTAACATTATACATATCAAATTCGGCTCTCGGTGCATTTTCGTTTGCTATTGCCCACGATTCTCTTAACTTTCTATTAGGTAAAACATATTGTTCATATAGTGCTTTATAATCTGAATTTTTTAAATAGTTGGATAATCTCATTAATCCCAATATAGAACCTACCATATCTCCTAATTGATTTTTAGGTTTTGCTTTTGGTATTGGTAGTCCTGGTATAGCAAGTTGTGATAATCTTGAAAAATTAAATTTTAATGTTGCTCTTGGTTTTAATTCTCTTTTAAAAATAAATGCTATTTTAGAATGTAGTAAATCTGTATTTATACTTTTCGTATCATAGTTTACCAACAATACTCTATTGACGAAACGAGCAAACATTCTTTTTAGTGGTAAGTCAATCTTTTCTTTCCTTACCTCTATTTTTATTTCCTCTCTTATTTCTTCCTTTTCTAAATCTTCATCATCAATATCAAGTTCTACTGGTGGTCTGAAATGTGAAAACTCTTTATCTATTTTACTGAGATTTCTATTGTTAAAAAATTCTTGTCGGTTTTCTATTCTGACTTGTTGAAAGTCTTCTTCTATTGACTTTCCTTTTTGAGTAGGGGATTCAACTAACATTAGTTGTCCGTCTTGATTTCTTAATTCAGTATTGGCATCAATAGAACCTGAAACTTGTTGCTTTCCTTTTAGGTCAGCAATAATTTCCTGTTGTTCTATTATGTCAGCGTCTAATATTTTTTGATAATAGTCTGACTTGTTTCTTGCGTCACTTGGTAAATAAGGCATTTTATCTCACTACTCTAAATTCGTAATTGTCGTCATAGTAATTTATTTCTTCATCACTACCACTACCACTAACTACCTTAACACAAAAACGATAGTTTCGTTCTGCTTGTAGTCCGTTCATCCATAATCTAAAATAATTACCTGTGGAATCACAACTAATTTTAGAACCTGTTCCATATGGAATAACTACTTCTTCGGTATCGGCATCTTTAACTTGATAAAAAGCAGACGCACTTGGTAAATATTTTACCGTAAGTTCTGCTGCTGATGATGAGAAAGCAGTAGTAGGATATAACTCCCTACCAACTACTTGAAATTTTACTTTTGAACCCTCTTTATATTCTGTTCTTAAATTTTTAAAATAAACTTTTAATCTACTTAAATCGTCTCCACTCAAAGCAGATAAACTACCTGTTGAAAAACTTGAGTCGTCCCACACCGCTTCCAGTTTAGGTGGGTAGATTGTATGTGTTTCTCTACCAAAGTATTTTAAATTTCCTAATCTATCTGAACTACTTTCGTCTTTCGTTGTATCACTACCGGAAGTATATCCAAAGGTGTAATCTGTTGGTGAGATTGATTCTCTTTTTAAAATAAATCCTCTATTAGGATATGCAGATGATGAGTAGATGTGGTTCTTTACCATATCCGACACATCAATTCTTAAATCTTTTTTGTCAAATGTTAATTGATAAGATGAACTAACTTCATATTGTCCGTCAATACTTGATGTAAACCAACTACCCCCGTCAGTCAATACTGAACCTGTAACCCAAGGTGTTGTGTTTTCTTCATCACGATATCTCCAACTTGCTCCGTCATCCGTTACTGGGTCGTGGTCAAGTTTTCCTGTTCCTTGTTTCCAAGCACTACCACTAACCATATAAGCATAAACATATTGTTCTGCTTCAACTTCTTCTGAAGTTGCGTCGTATAGATTTAAATAAAAGTTTGCGGTGGAAGGAATTATTCCGTCTACGATAGATTGAGATATATCAGTATAGTCAAAATCAATTAATATTCTGGATACATTACCGACGGTTCCATTAGAGTTAACATCTTTTACGATTTCTAATATTTCATCTAATCCTGTATTAACTGATGATGTTGTTCCACCTGAATAAAGTGTTGTATCTCTTTTACCAAACTCAAAATAATGCATTATCTATCTCCTACTACTCTACCCTCAATATCAATATCTGGGTATTTTAATTCAAATATACTTGGGTCCAATGAAGGATAAACAATTCCATCTCTCGTAGCTGCATCCATATCATATATGTTTCCACTATATCCTTCAGACACTTTGTGTTTGTTTTCAATCACTACAATATTCTTATTAGGATTATTGTCTTGTGGTGGAACTACTGAGATTACCCCCTCAACCAACGAGATAACATAAGCAATATCATTCAACACAATCGGTTGATTGATTTGCCATTTTTTAATTTCAAAATGTTTCTTGACTGCTTGTATCGCTCTAAACAATACTTCGTTTTTATTAAATCCTCTACGAACCAATATACCAAATCTTACTCCAACATTTGTAACATAAGCATCTTTAATGTTGATAGCGTCTGTTAATATTCTGTATTGTGAAAGATATGTTTTAACATTTTGTTTTACTGCTTCGTTCAATTGAGTTAACTTTCTATCTGAAGTGTATCCCAACATATATAAATTTAATGCTAAAGGATTTGGTATAGTATCAATATTACCAATTCGTTTTACCACTCCGTCAATAACTTCTAATTGTCCGTTCTGTTCTAATTGTTCATCTTGAACAATAAATGCTTTTGCTACATTACCATACTTTTGTGGTAAAGAGTAAACACGAGTTACATAGTCTTCTTTTGTTACTGCACGATTTTGTGCATTAAAGTAAGCACTTGCATTTAGTTTTATATCTTCTAATGTTTCTTGACTTGCTCCACCTGTTGCTCTTTCCAAATTAGTAACTTGAATACTTTCTTGAACACCTCTCAATACTGATGAATCAATACCAGATGTGGAATTAGTAAAACTTAAACTATTCAACATAGTTATAGAATTTACTGGAACATTATGTTCTACTGCTCCACCATAACGATAAGTTACGGTTAGTGTTGTATTTGCAGGTGACAATCCAAATGTTTGTGTTTTTAAGAAATTACTTGGGTCAAAACTTTCGTCTAACCTTGAAACACCACCACCTAATGCTGAACCAACATTATCTGGATTTGGTATTATTTCTTCATCTGCATTATCACTAATACCTGAACCAAATCTTATTTCAGTTTTGTTTTTATCATTTACTCTTGTGTTAAATCTTCTTGATGTTTTAATAAGTTTTAACAAGTAAGGTGATTCATTTTGATATTGTGATAAACTTGGGTCATTTAAAGTTGTATTTTCTTGTGTTTCAAAAACTGTATCCTGTGCTAAGAAAGGAACCTCATACCAACTACCTCCGTCTGAATCAGTAACGGAAACCACCTCTGTAATTTTTTCTTTATCTAAAGTTATCTTGTCAAACTTTGTTGCTGTTCCAAATGTAAATTGTTCAGTAGTGGTGATACCTGATTTAGCAAGACCTGTTTTGAACAATCTAAAACTTGTAGGAACATCTCCGGATGCCGGTGTTAATGGTATTGATTCTAAATCATCTAATGAACTTGATACTTTAAAGTTAACATCATCTAATAATGAAAACTCAATACCAGTTGTTGACTTTAAAATTGTTCCTGAGTTAATTATAGAAGCGTATCTCATATCTGGTGATGATGTAAAGCTTGCACCAGCTCCACTACCACTCGCTGGAACATCCATAGCAAATGTTAATTTTACTGATGAAGGTGCTGCAAGTTTTGGTCGGTATCCATAAGATTGTGCAATCTCATAAATATTTTTTCTTTCTTCTGCTTGATTTAAAAGTGTTTCTCTAAATTGGTTATCAACATAGTAGTTCAATACATCTCCGACATAAGATGCCATTTCAACAAACATCATACCTGGTGATGCTTCATTAAAATCATTGTATTGGTTTGGGAAATATGATTTCGCAAACTCTATTAAGTTTTGTCTTATATCACGGAAGTCTCTACCAAGATAACTTACTTCTTTCTTTACTACTTTTTTGTTTGTTCCGTAATCTATATCTCTTGGATTTGGTGTTGGCATTAGTTGTCTCCAATATTAAAATTAAATGTTAAGGTTTCAAATACATCTGGGTTAAGTGTAATGGAAAACTCTAATGATATATTTATTATATTGTCATCTGGTTTTGCATCCGTTACAATCTCATTAATGATAACATAAGGTAGTTGTCTTGAAATAGCTTCTCTTATTGTACTATCTATTGCTTCTACCGATATTACTCCAATGTTTTCAAAAATTTGTTGTTTAAGATTAGAACCAAAGTCCGGTTGCATAACTCTTTCACCTGGACTTGTCAATAGTAGATTTCTTATATTAGATTTTGCTTGTTCTAATACCGTAGAAGTTGAGTGGAAAAATCCATCTACACTTCTTCCTAATGGAAATCTAATTCCTACTTTAGTATCTTCATTATTATTTATTTCTCTTACACTTGCCATTATGGTCTGTAATTACCTTCGCCTGATTTTTTCTTATTAATTGCTTTCATCAATCCAGAATAATCACGAGTTAATGCGTTTTGAACATCTTCTGGAACTGCGTCTACTGAAACCCCAGCTTTCTTAATAGTTTGAACTGCTCCCATTTCTCGTGCCTTTTCTTTATTCTGTCCACGACCTAAATTTCCATATCCTAAAACTTCTGCCATATTATCACTACCTAATACTCCTCCACCCAATGTTGGATAGTCATCTGTTTGTGATGAACCCAATGGTTTTGTATTGTTCAATACTTCATTTAAAACTGGGTTTTTTGAATATTGTTTATTAGGTTTATTGACAACCTTTTTAGGTTTAGGTTTAGAAATCGTTTCTGCTAATTTGATTTCTTTTTCTTCATTAATAAATATCTCACTCAGTTGTTTTTTGACTTCTTTACGAACAACTAATTCAATTATATTTCTTAACTTATTTTTATTCATTATTACTCCTAACTTGTTACTGATTTAATTTTTTCTGCTTCATCTTGTACTTCTACCATAGCTTCCAATAAGTCCATACCACCTGAAAATGCCTGAACTTCAATATCAATTTCAGATATTCTTTGGTCAAATCCATCTGCTGAACCTCTTGCTACATAGCTATTTAATTTTTCGGAAGACTCATCTCTTCGTTTAACCAATGATTGATATCCTGGGTCATCCGGAAATGATTGTTGAACTTCTTCTTCCAGTTTAGTATAAGTATCTAATCTTTGCTTTAATCCTCTACCACCTGTAAACTTACTTATAGTTTGTCCTGTTTTTTCTAAGTTTTCTATTTTGTTTCTAAGGTCTTGTGCCTCTTTCAATCCTAAATCTTCTACTACTCCATCTACTAAATCTTCTTTTAAACTATTAACGACATTTGCTACATCTAATAATTCACCTGACTTTATTGCTTCTAATGCTTTTACCTTTTCATCAATTTGGTCTTTAACATTATCTATGTTTCCTTTTAATTGTTTTAGTGAAGCAAATCCACCTATGATAGAACCAAATCCAGGAATAGGTTTAAACGCTTCTTTTAATTCTTTCATCGTGTAGGTTTTCCATTTAGACTTATCTAACCATTTTAATTTTAACACCAAGTCATTAAATTCTAATAACCTTTTTGCGTTTTTAATTTTGTCTTTAACATTTTTAAACCATACTGGATTAACTTTAAATTTTGGTAATCCTGGAATACCTGCTGGAACTAATGAACCAACTTGAACTTTTATAAAATCTAAATTCCACTCAACTTGTTTTGCGAGAATCGCTCCCATTTCTTGCATATTGTCTGGTGCTAATATTACATCTCCCTTTGTTAGGTCTTTATTTATTTGTAATTTTTTTCCGTCTTTAAAATCTTCAACAACTTCTTTTGCTTTAATTGAAACACTACCCATAGCATTGGAAATCTGAACACCACCATTACCACCTTTAATGTGAACACGATTGTTTGCAAATATTGCAACATCATCTTTACTCGCATTAAAAACAATTCTTTCAGCATCAATATAAACTTGTCCATCAGAATAATCTTGTGTAATAAA
>Ga0208792_1000768_pt1 | contig 11430 bp, 10 predicted proteins | sample 14_taG_FD_184087 | JGI IMG/M metagenome (GOLD analysis project Ga0208792, IMG submission 184087) | Marine viral communities from the Subarctic Pacific Ocean - 14_ETSP_OMZ_AT15311 metaG (SPAdes) (version 2) | ecosystem: Environmental > Aquatic > Marine > Oceanic | place: Pacific Ocean | collected...
GCTTTCCTGTTAAGTCACCTGAGCAGGCAGTGACACGTAACGACATGACAGCAGTAGAGCAGCTAGAGTTGTGGCTGACTTACCAGCGTTCATGGTGTGAGCATAAGCCTAGCGTGACTATCTCAGTACGGGATTCTGAGTGGCTTTCTGTGGGTGCGTTTGTGTATGAGCACTTCGATGAGATGTCAGGTGTATCATTCCTGCCACACTCAGATCACACTTACCAGCAAGCTCCCTATCAGGACTGCACTAAGGAAGAGTACGAAGAGATGCTTGCCAAGATGCCTAACAGCATTAACTGGGAGGATCTTAACGACTACGAGAACGAGGATAACACGGTATCCATGCAGACAATGGCCTGCTCTGGTGATAGCTGTGAGATCGTGGATCTAGTATGAACTATGTAGTTGTAGGAACAGACAAGTGTGAGTACTGTACTAAGGCAAAGCACTTGCTAAGAGAACGAGGGGTAGGCTTCACGGCCTACTCACTTAACTCACAAAGTAGCAAATGGCTCTTGACACTAATTAAACAAGCAGGTATGAAGAGCGTACCACAAATATGGGACAGTGAAGGTAATCACATAGGTGGTTATACAGAGTTAGCCCAACATCTTAAAGGGAAATGAGACATGGAAGCACTATTTATATTCGTAGTAACAGTATTCTTATCAGTAGGTATTACTGAGGAGATTGTAGTACCAGCAGCCACTAAAGCAGTAGAGGTTGCAACACCTATAGTAGAGAGTGCTATTGAGGCGGGTACAGAACTAATTACTGGTGCAAAAACAGATTAAGATATAAGGCTCAGCGTTACGGCGCTGGGCTTTCCTTTAATATGGAGGGTTACAATGATTAGATGTAATACTTGTAATGTAGATTTAACAGAAAACAACTGGGCTAGATCAAGAAGAGTTAGGAATCACAAACTCTGTAATAGTTGCAAATCTGAGACCAATGCTAAAACCAACCCCAATAATAACCCTAAAAACAACCCTAACAGATTGTACATAAACGGTAAGTATATACCCCGTAAAGACCCTCGTTATAAGGTATTCAAACCTGGTAATTACAAGAATATTAATGATGCTATCTTTGAGCAGTCACCAGCTAGTACTATTAAAGAAGGTTACGTCTATGTCATAACTAATAGAGCATGGCCTGAGTGGGTTAAGATAGGTATGGCTATTGATGCAGAGGACAGGCTAAACGGTTATCAAACAAGTAGCCCTATGCGTGACTTTGTATTAGAGCATTCTGTTGCTTCTAATGATAGGCGTAAGTCAGAGAAAGAGGCCCACACTAGGGCGTTACCCTTGGCTACTGACTGTAAGGGTGAGTGGTTTAAAATGTCAGTAAAACAAGCAATAACAATACTGGATAGTCTGAATGAATACGGATACACTAGAGCCGCCAAAGAAGCAGATCCGATCTCGGAGGAAGACAACTTACAAGGGAGCCTCTTCTAAGCCTACCTCTGGCATAGTACCTAAGACTGACAATCAGGGTAAGCTAATCAATGCCATTGCCTCTAGCAAGCAGGTGCTAATCCTTGGCCCTGCTGGTACTGGTAAGACTTACGTTACAGCTACATGTGCAGCAGACTTGTACACACTCAAAGAGATTGACAAGATTGTTATCACACGTCCTCACGTAGCTGTAGGTAAAGACATTGGGTTCCTGCCAGGTACGCTTGAAGAGAAAGCACAACCTTGGGCGTTGCCTGTGTTAGATGTACTAGTGAAACACTTAGGACGTGGCGCTGTTGATACTGGTGTAAAGAATGGTAACATCGAAGTAGCTACACTAGCGTTGATGCGTGGGCGTAGCTTTGACAATGCGTTCATTATCGTAGATGAAGCACAGAACATAGACATACCAGAGATCAAGATGTTGTTGACACGTGTAGGTGAAGGCAGTACTATTGTACTCAATGGTGACATACAGCAGTCTGACTTGAAGGGTACGTCTGGTCTAGCTAAGATCATACACCTAGCTAAGAAGCATATGCTTGATGTACCAGTAGTAGAGTTTGGCATAGATGACATTGTACGTAGTGGCATCTGTGCTGAGTGGGTCAAAGTATTTATGAAGGAAGGTCTGTGAAACTAGAACAAGAAGCGAAAGCACACGTAGAGGGTACACGCATTAAGTTCTACGATGAGTTATCTCAGCATGTAGAAGAACTAGAGAAGTGTATAAAGAGGCGTCTGCTACTCACGCATGAGAAAGATAAAGCCTTAGAACATTTAACTGCATGTCAGCTATGGGCTAAACACTGTGCTAAGAGGCATGGTATACGATAATAAAAAAGGGGAGCTTAGTGGCTCCCCTCTCTCGTTTGTCAGTCTGCTTGTGTTACTGCCCCTCGTACTTTTTTCTCTAGCTTACCTGCTTGGATATACCAGAGTAGTAACGCAGATCTACGTGAGTCTTTCTCTGCTTCGTCGTATTGATCAGAGGAGTTAATCTCAGCAATAGCCTCCGTAATAGTCTTACCTTCAAACTTGTAGCGTTCAGCTACATCACCCCATGCAGCATCCGCATCTCGTCTTTCCTTTGGGCCAAGAGCCTTATACTCGCCTCGCACATAAGCATTAAAGTCTGAATTGTATTCTTCATTCTTAGCAGAGAAGTCAGACAAAATAGCACGTGCTGTATCACGCTTTTTATTAATGACATTATTAATCTTCTGCTCAAGAAGACCTCGCTTACGTTGTATGTCAGAGTTTTGATAGAAGGGGTCTGCTTTAATGTAGACCTCCATTTCCTCAGCCAATGAACCCTGTGCAATCTGTTGGGTGAACAACTCTAATGCGCTATTCTTCTCACGGTAAGGGTTGTACAAAGCAAAGGGGTCTATATTAAGTTTAGCCATCTCACGCTGCAAATCATTAGGGGCTGCGCTCTTAGTAAAGCCTGTAATCTGTTTAAGCAGAGGGTCTATTTGACGGATAGGGCCATCACCAAATACATCATGTCGTACCATGTCGTACCCTGTATCCTGGTTGTCAGGGTCCATCATCTGAAAGTGTGTACGAGTAGATCCGCCCATGAACCCTAGTATATTTTGTAGTTCTGTTGTGCCCAAGTCTATGCCTGTAGCCTCTTTAAGAGTGGCTGACATTTCATTTACATTGAAATCAACAATGTTCTTAGTAAACCTGCTATATAGATAATTGTTAGGACTACGTGGCCCTCCAATATCAGGCAAGGATACTGTAGAATCCATTGTCTGTGGCAAGAAAGCAGCACGGGGATCATACTGACCATAAAAGTCTTTCACTACAGCAGCAGGATAAAGGTACGTGCTGAAGTAATCCCCTATCACTTTAGCTAAGGGCTGCAGATCTAACGCAGTATCCTTATCCGCAATAGACTTGGCTAGGTTATACATTGTGCCTGTTACTTCATCAATAGCTGTACCGCTAGGGCGAAACTCAGATCCTAGTATAAGGTTGAGCATGTTACGGCTAAAACGATCTTGATCGTCAAGCAGGTCATTTGGCAAACCCATAGATATACGTGCTGCAATGTTAGCGGCGTAGTGGATAGGTGCAGTCGGACCCATAGCTGCTTGTGCGTTGGTTGTTTCGCCTGACATCATCTCATCTTCAAACCAATTAAGGCCGCGCTCAATGTTGTCCTTCTGGTACATGTAAGCTGAAGCAAAGACAGCTCCGCCTGACATCTGCTTAGACCACTCCTCATCCGTAAGCTTACCGCCCTTATATGCAATGTTAAGTACAGAGTAGTCCTTGATAAACTTAGCCTGCGATGCAAGATAGCGAGGGAATGGAATGATCGTAGTAAGACCTGATCTATGAATAAACCCGATAGTCTTGTTAACAATCTTATTTGTATCACTGGCGTCTTTACCCCCAAAGCGGCTCTGGAATGTAAAGTCTAAGCTGTCATCTAAAGCCTTGTTGATAATGTTGTCAGGTATCTCACTCATCATACCTTTCTCTAGGTACTCAGCAAGCGAAGATCCTTCTTTCTTTAACTCACGATCAATCGTACCAGCTACAACAGCCCGCTTAAAGATGTGGTCAGACATAGTGTTGAGCGTGTTGACAAATGTACCAGCCTTGGCTAGTTTAGTGTTACGTACTACACCCGTCTCAGCCTGTGCAGCCTCCATGAATACTTTTTGCATAAGCTCTGGTGCATCCTGACGCAGCAACTCTACGGCTGTCTCAGCTACATACTGATCACGCAGCAAGTACGTAGCAATGTCACCTGCACCGTCTAGTGTAGCAGCAGCAGAGTCTTTACCTGTGATAGAGCGTATCATGTATAGGTTAAACTGGTCCAGTGCATCAATGCCTGTCATGGCTACACCAAAGATGTTGTTACGCATGGTTGTAGCAGGCTGTGAAGTCATAAAGGCACGGCGGGTATCCTCAACATTACGTAGGCTACGCACAATACGACTGCTACGTGTTAGTTGTAGCTGTGCATCACTAAGATCTTTAGCTTCCTGCCCAGACACAGTAGACATACCCATGTCATATAGTTCATCTAACTTATCCCTGAACTTACCTGCAGCCTCACTAGCTTCTTTGCCTGTGAGCTTTTTACCTGCAGAAGTCTTAAACTGTTTCTGTTGTACAAGAATACGTGCAGCCTCGGATACTTCAGCAGCATACACAGCCGATAGCTGCCTACGTGAAAGTCCGTACTTCTCTGCTACAGTGTCAAACAGAGTAACACCGTCACCCTCATCAATACGACGAGCCAAGTACTCTGTAATGCGCTGCCCTTTCTCAGGCTTAACTCCTAGTTGACGTGCTAGGTCTACAGATGCAGCGCTAAGGCGTTGAATTGTACCACGATCTAATCCACCAATAAGTCCATCAGGCAAGTCTTCACTCAGGATGTTTACCTTAGCATCCATACCTTCATCAACAAGCTTAGGATCAATGGATGCCATTAACTTGTCTTTACTAAAACGGATAAACCTACGTCCTTCCGCTGTTTCGTTAAGCTTCTTCAGGTCTTCTACGGCACGGCTAGTTGTTTCAGCCATACGTGCTGCCTTAGCTGAGTTGCCTTTTTCTACAACCTCAACCATGCGCTGCGCACCCTTGTACTGCTGACGTGTAGGAATAGCGTATGCTACACCACCAGCTACACCGCCCAGCGCACCAGCTAGAGCGATGTTTGTACCGCTTACATCGTAATCCTCACCAATAGATTCACCAGCTTCTTTCTTGATAAGCTCTTGACCTAGCTGTGACGCTGCAGCAACACTACCCTCAAAGGCTGTGTCCAACAAACCTCTCTTAATGGACTTCTTAGCTAGTTGTCTAAGAGCTGCCTTAGAGCCTTCCTTAGCAGCCTGTACAGCAACTGTACCTGCACCTCCAGTCAAGGGCAACGCAGCAGCAGAGACATATGTTGTAGGTGCAGTAAGGAAGCCTTCAGCGTAGTCACGCACACCAGCAAAGCCTCCATCTAAAATACCCTCACCCTTAGCATTATCAAAAGCGTTTAACAGACGGGCATAGGACTGTTTCTCTTTTTCTTGAGTCTTATTATCCTTAACAAAGTAATAGTCTTTAGACATACTTACTTCGTTTACGTTTGCAATACGAAAGTGCTCTAGTACTTCATAGGCTACATCATCTGGAGTAAGCTGTTTTAGTTCTTCTTCTGTCCAGCCTTTACGTCTACTCTTAAGAAAGGTTACAGCGTCTGTAAGAAAGCCTGGGTTTTTCTTTAAGTCAGACACCTTTTTATTCTTCATATTGTCAGGTGTGTAGTATGTGTATGGATCAGACATTGTAGTACCTTACTATTCTTCTAGGTTTTTCAAGGTAAGTTTAAAGACATCTGCTATTCTGTCAATATCTAATATAGGAGCATTAGCAATGTAATTCCCAATAGAAGGGTCTTCTTTATTAGCCTGATAGAAAGTATTTAAAGATTTCTTAATCTCTTCTGTACTAGATTCCTCTGTGATACCATCTTCTTCAAGGTGATCCAAGATAGCCGAACTGTTATCTGAAATAAACTGTGTTACAGAGGTGTACTCTTTCTCAGCAATACTGCCTTTAGGACGTGCCACAGGTGTATCTGTTTCATCATTAGAGTTTCTCAATATAGAAGCTACGACCCCATCATCTACAGGAAGAGTCTCACTACTAGGTCTTATTATAGGACGAAGACTTCTTTCAGGGGCTATCCCTTCTCCTCCTTCTTCTGGCCTAACACCCGTAAGAATATACTCAATGTAATCGTCAGTCAGCCTACCATTCTTTTGTATAGACTCTATGACAAGCTCTTGGGCCTCACCACTTTCTACAGCAGATAATAGATTATTCATTTCACTAGAAGTATTGACCTCGTTAGACAACTTAAGCAAAACTTGATCTCGTTCTAGCTTGCTTTGTAATCCACGTTGAGAAAGACCAAGCTCTAGTTCAGCAATAGCCACACCACCTTTACGTAAACGGTTACCTAAATCTGCTTCATCCTTTGCGCCCATAATAGAGAGCGCCTCTTCCATATTTGTTACATTGGCTAAGTCATCAGTACCAGCAAAGGTACGAGTGAATGTGCGCTCATACGTACTAGCGGTAGACATGTAGTCACGCTCTTTATAATCTGTAGTTTCAATACCAAAACCTTTTACACGCTCTACACCTTGCATTGGCTTATAAGGCTGTCCTTGACTTGCTTCAAACTGCAACAACTCTTGAACAGGAACACCCATAACTTTCATAGCTTCTATTTGATCTTCTGCTGAGGCTTGAGGGTTGAGCATAAGCGTATCTTTAATAGCCTTACTCCAAGAGCGAGTACGGTGAGACTCAGACTTATCACTAGGTTGTTCGTTTATATTACGTGCATATCCAAAGTAAATACTCTCTAGGGCTTGCTCAGGTGTCATCCCTTCAGGCAAAGCTGCGCCCTCTGGTATCTTAAGAGAACCTAAAAACTCAGACTTACTTAAAGTCTCCCCTTCAGGTAATTGTGCTTTAGTCTGTTGAATGGTGTTATATACAGCATTAATATCGTAATTCTGTGCAAGGGCTATAAACTCCTCAGTAGTCACATCAAACTCTGCCTGCATCTCACGCATAATAGCTGCGCTACTAGACGCCTTTGCTTTTGCCTCAGCATACTTAGGTGCTGTACGACGTGCGTTTGCTAAGTTTTCCTTAATTAAGACATCTAATTTATCATTACGATCCTTAATAGATGTGCTAAGCTGTTCACCAAAACCTGACCAAAAACCTGCTGCCATGTTACTACCCTCGTGCCATAAGGCCACGTTGCATTTGCTGCGGCTCTTCTTCTGTTTCCATTATAGAGGTATCCATTTCAGGAGTCTCTTCTTTCATAGTCTGGTACTCAGCCTCTGGTTTATCTAGGATACCTAGAGACTCCATAGCCATTTCATAACCTGCATCTCTATCGCCCTCAGGTGTATCCTTGAGCATCTGAGTAGCCTTAGCTAGGATAAACTGACGCTCCTTCTCTTGTGCTGCCTCTTCATCCTTCTCGAAGCCCTCTACATACGAGACACCCGCCTCATTAGCTATAGAGATAATGTGTTCATGAATGAAGGGTGCAACGATAAGGCTTACGTCAATGCTGTGCCAGCCTGCAGCTACACTAGCTGTAAGAATACTCTCAGCCATAGCACGTACAGGAAAGCCTACGTCCAGTAAGTCTAACATATTATCTATGACTTCTGGATCATTGAACTTACTCATGTGCATTGCAATAGCTTCCTCAGGATCAGTAATCTCTGGAGGGTTTTCCCACGGGTAATTCTTAGGTTCGTCTGTAAGTGACTGACCAGGAATAGGAGCTTTTAGTAGTTCCATAATAAAATACCTTACTTAGTGAATCCAGCGCCAAAGTAGAGACCTACGATAGCTGATACGATGTGTGTGTCTAGGGGTGTTATAACGAAGCCACGTGCTGCCTGCCATTGTACTGTACCGTCACCCCCAAACAGCCAGTTAAATAAGCCACCATGTACCTCAGTGTAGCCTACGATAACGCTGACCTCAGGATACCATACAGCAACTAGCTTTGGCAAGACTATAATAGCGAAGATTGACGATAAGGCTATGAGCCTACGTGTCCATGCGAAGTGCTTGTCTGTCTTGCCAGCGTTACGTGCTTCCGTTACACCGCCAAGGAGTATTCGCTGTTGCTCTGCTTTGTTCTTAGCGTTCTGTCCTATCATAGACATAACTCCACCTAGCACGGTGGAGAAGAGCATTGTGATAAGTTCTAGGGGTAAGCCGAACATTAGGGATTTAACCTATCAATAAGAGCATCGTAGTATTTAGTGCCTTTAGTACCAAACGCATCCTTGCCTGTTTCCCCTGTCTCTAGCCATGTATCAGCACCACTCCAACCTTGGTTGTGTGCGTATCCCAGCACAGCAAGCTTCTCTTTTAAAGGAAGCATTTTATATTTCTCTGATTTGCCTATAAGATACGAGTGGTTTTTTGCAGTGTAAGCAGCAAAAGCTCTCTCTTGTAGTTCAGGGTCATTGCGGTAAGCCTCTCTTTCCTGTGCTGTGTGACCCAAGGTAATACCTAGAAGCTCTGCAGCGTCTTTCTTAGCTACTTTACCTAGCTGGTACATACCATCGTAGTGTTTGTTAGCTCCACCTTTAATGGCGTATGGGTTTTCCTTTCCACCAGACTCAATAGCAGAAATCTCTTCACGGTAGGCATCCCACATTGCAGAAGATATACCTATTTCAGCCTTTACAATACCTTTAGCTTCTGCAGTCATAGGTGCAGAAACCTCCCCATCTTTAGTGACTGACATGAGACCAGCAGACTTAGTAGCAAGACGAAGCGGAGTATTCTCTGATGTAGCACCACCACTCTCCTTTAATGATTCTGTAATACCCATACTATCACGATACTGAGCATTTTCTTCAGCAGACTGTTTAGACAACTCTTCCATATCTGTACGAGCATCCATAGTTTTACCTACAAGAGTCTGTATGGAAGCCATAGCATCTCTTGCAGTGTCTTTCAGGGCTTCACTTACCTTGCTCTGCGTTCTAGCCATTACTCCCTGACGCTCTACACTCTTAGAGGAAATGCTTTCTGGTGTAGGTGCAGCATACGCACTACGTATAGCTTCTATGATGTTTTTATTTAATAGACTATCATTCATTTTATTATGACCACGCTCCTAGTATTGCATCAAATGCTATAGCAGTTAGTTTACCCTTGCCTATATTATCTTGCAGGGTGGCCTGTTCATCTGCAGTAAGTTTAGCAATAGCAATGTTAGCAGCACGATCAGCAGCACTTTCAGCTGCAGCGAATGCAAAGCTCATTAGATCACGCTCACGTTGCCATATCTGATCCATATTAGATGCAGTCAAAGCATTCATAGTCTTAGCGAAGTCAGAGTTACTCTGGTTCTGTGCAGCTGTGTTTAGTGTAGATAAATTCTGACGCCACTGAGCATTAGACTGTGCTATCACAAGACCATTCTGTGCGTTAAACAAGTCGCGCTGTTGTTGGATCTCAGAGTTAAACTCACGTAGAGCATTTACACTATTTACGTTAAACTGATCCATAGCGTTTTGCTGTGAAGCATTGAACTGCGATGTCTGACTACGAAGGTTAGCAAAGTACTGATCTGTCTGGTTTTGACTAGAAGCGTTGAACTGTTTAGCGGCGTTCTCTGCAGCCTGATCTGTGAACAAAGCCTGTAAGTTTTGCTGTGACTTGAAGATAGCAGTCTGTTGATCATTAGACAGGTTAGTCATGTCCATCTGCATGAAGTTCTGAGCGTTCTGTACTGCAGCCTGTTGACGGTTGTTGAGGTTAGTTAAATCCATACCTGACAAAGCAGATGCTTCAGCTATAATAAGAGCCTGACGGTTAGATAAGTTAGCTAGGTCCATCGTGTTAGCAGCACGGCTGTTCTCAAGAGCAATGTTCTGCTCCGCTGAGAAGTTCATGTTAGCTATATCACCAATACGTGCTGAGTTCTGTACACGTGCTTGGAACTCTTGGTCAAACTCCATGCCTAAGAAAGTAGCACGTTGTTGTGCAGAGAGCATAGCACGTTGCTGGCGATTAGACAAGTTCTGTGATTCAAACTGAGCCTGTACTTGTGCGTCCATCTGAGCGATAGGTAGCGCAGCTTCCATTGCAGCCTGTATAACAGCCTGACCTGCCATGCTAGATGCACCCAAGCCACGAGCAGAGAGTGTAGCCATAGCTGTACGCATAGAACCAGCAGCCCACGCAGGTGTTTCACCACCCTCGAACTGTTGCATAAGACCTTCTAGCTGTCCCTGTACAGTAGCCTGTGCGCTGGGCGTTGCTGTCGCAGCTTGTACTTGCTCAGTAAAGGCAGCAGCACTAGCAGCGTTAGCTACAGGATCAATAAGTTCACCTGTCTGTAGGTCTCTAGGAGCGGGGGCTACAACGTCAGTAGCTGTACCCTGTGCGCCTTGCATACCCGTTATAGCAGAGGTAGTCTGTTGCTGCGCTGTTACCTGTGCTTGATCTGATACAGTACCTTGCGCAGGTTGTAGTCCAGCTGTCTCAGCTTGTACTGCTGTATAGGCAGGAGTGAAGTCTACAGTAGCAGCAGTAGGGGTAGTTTGTTGATCAGCTTGTTGTACAGTTCCCACTGTAGCTGCCTCAGCATAGGGTGCAATAGGAGTAGCCTGACCTGCATCTACTGGTATAAAGTCTGCAGCATCTGGCTGTATATAAGAGACTGGCGCTTGAATAGGCTGCATGGTTTGTGATACAGCAGAGCGTTGCATCGCATCTAGTTGTTCTTTAGTTAGAGGATTTTCATATTGCTGAGTGGTATCTACAGCAGACTCCAGCGAGGAACTGGCTACTGTATAGCCTGTAGGGTCTGCCTGATAAGCCTCATAGTCAAATCCTTCTGGTACTTCATAAGTAGCAGTGGTACCACCTGATCCTGTTAGATACAACCCCGTGGCTTCATCCCTACGTAGGTCTGTAGGCAGACCGCCTTTATCGAACCCTCTACGGATATAGCCACCTTTAGCCATTGTAACACCGATAGCATTAAACTTAGCTTTCATGTTAGGGCTGGCATTAGCAAAGGCATTAAGATCTGCATTAGTCTTGGGGCCACTATAGCCATTCATACTAGCAATACGGAACTTAGCTTCAAGCATAGGGTCTTGAGGCTGTCCACCTGCAGCGTAACCTCTTACAGTACCGCCCTGAGCCATAGCTGTGCTTTGCTGTTGTTGCATGATCTCTTGCATTGTCCCTTTACGTACAAACCCAGGAGGTACGTAAGTAGTTGGAGTGCCATTAACCTCAGTCACAGTCATACGTTGACCTAAGTTATTCTCGTAGATGACTTGTTGAGGCCCAGCGCCACCACCTACAGGTGTATACAAGGTAGGGTCTACCAAGCCAGGTGTACCAGCATA
>Ga0208792_1000770_pt1 | contig 11421 bp, 6 predicted proteins | sample 14_taG_FD_184087 | JGI IMG/M metagenome (GOLD analysis project Ga0208792, IMG submission 184087) | Marine viral communities from the Subarctic Pacific Ocean - 14_ETSP_OMZ_AT15311 metaG (SPAdes) (version 2) | ecosystem: Environmental > Aquatic > Marine > Oceanic | place: Pacific Ocean | collected...
GACTGTCTGGAGCAGAAGGCTGGAATCTCCCTTCTTTTAATGCAACTTGCCTCGGCAAATGGAGCATTGTTCTTAATGCCACATCTCATAAAGATTGGGCTACTGAAGATAATTGTATCTTGGTTGATCCTTCGGGAGAAGTGGATTGTTACGATAACGTCTTCTTTAAGAAGGGGTCTCCATTTAATCAAGGGACTTTTTATGACTGGAAAGAGGATGATGTGATCAAGGCGATGGAACAAGCTGAGAAGAAAGTGGGACAAGTTAACACAGAGGGACAAAAGTTGGCAGACAAGTTGACTTACAAGAACACTGTTGATGTCATTTTGTCCCGTATTTCCAAGGATTTCGATCTGGCATAGATCCTGTTAAAAGGTTTGCATGATTAATACATTATTGTACGACTTATTTAATGACCACGGTTTTAAAAACCAAAACTATGTTGAAGACAAAGGGGATTCTTTCGAGTTAAAAGTTGAGCTTGCTGGCTTTTCAAAGAAAGATGTCGATATCGAAGCTACTGAAGATAAGCTTACGATTGAGACAAAACCTGAAGATGGAAAGAAGGCTTTTTCTGTCCAACTTTTCAAGAAGGTCGAGACGGAAGCTATTACCTGTAAAATGGATAATGGTTTGCTAATTATGAACCTGCCTAAAAAAGGAAGATTAAAACCAACTAAAATTAAAATCAATTAAAATCAACGGGGGTGGAAACGCCCCCGTTTTTATTTATAATAAAATATGCCTTTATATACCTACAAGCATCCTGATACAAACGAACATAAAGACGTTTTTCAATCTATGAATGAAGAGCATATTTATGTAGATGGTTTTGGGACCGAGTGGAAACGGGTCTATTTCGCCCCCAACGCCTCTATCGACTCCAACATTGATCCGTTTAGCCAAAGGCAGTTTACGGACAGTACAGGAGGAAAGAAGGGTACTGTAGGTGACATGCTTGATTACTCAGCGGAGATGAGTCAAAGACGAGCAGAAAAATCTGGAGGAAAAGATCCAGTTAAGCAAAAATACTTCGATGATTATGCCGCCAAGAGAAATGGTCAACGTCATACAGCGGAGAAGAAACAGACTTACGAAAGTAAGAATGTTAAGATTGAGTATGATTAATTAGTTATTTCGTGACTAAACGATAAGGAATAAGTCATTTGATTATTCACGGCCATGTTGTAAGCGGAACTCTCAAGCTTTAAATCGGAAAACGAAAAGGTGTGAGTGAAATCTTCCCCAGTATCTACAACCTCTATATTGAAATCATAACCAGACTCAGCTGTAATTAGATTAGCTATCTCTCCAGTCGCTAAACCTGAAACTAAAAACTCAACACTTACAGAAGAGGTAAGTGGGTACTGAACCTTTCTTCCGTAAGGGTAATCACTACCAAGACCAAATAGATCAACTCTATTAATTGGAATATCAAATGAGAACGACTGTAGATGAGCGTCCCCACTAATAGGCGCTCCGCCTATCTGTAGATTTTGAAGAGTTGAGTTTACTTCTGTAGGGGAGCAAAGAGGTGGGTAAAATCTATTTATTCCTGTGTAGTCTCCAAACCCGCTAATGCTAGATTGTGTTAATTTTACTCGTCCAACGTTATTGTTATTTCCTGAATCAAGATTAATTGCTGGTATATCGTAGATAGCAGAAGCATCTGTTTGAATATTTACATTAGAGCATTTATATGAAGTAGACGCAACTGGTACAGATCCTATAGAAAAACCTAAAGAGTAATTTGTTAAAAACGCATTTCCTATACAGATTACTTCAGAAAGATTATTATTAGGTATACCACTATTTTCAATAATATCCGATCCTTGATCAGGATGATTTGCTATATAAAAGTTTTGATCTTCATTAGTGTAGCCACTAAAAAAAGCCGATTTTGCTATACCTGTTTGATCATTTATTAAGCCTAACATGTTTTCATTCAACATCGCTGGGGTATAGTAATAACTTATAGATAAATCAACATCTGGCATCCTAGTTATATCGTTAATAGCTAAACTCTTAGATCCAACTTGCTTTGACTTTTGTCTTTGCTGAGAAAAACCGACACCCACGCTTTGAACAGCGCTCATGTAAGCGCCACTCATATCGCTTCCAATTCTATCACCAGTAGTAAATGCTGGTCTTTGCCCAGCAATCACAATTGAATTGTTACTCTTTAAAATATTTCTAGCCATTTTAACTTCCTGTTGGGATTACACCTAAAACATCTTCTACTAACGTCACGGATAAATCGTGCGCGTTGAAATACTTCCATGTATGACTCCACTCTGGGCAATACATAGCTTTTGGTCTATTATAGACTGATTCTATATCATGTCTAAACCTTCTGTATCCAGCTTTATTCTCTAAGAAGTGCAACATACACTTAAGTTGTTTGTCGCTGATGTCAGTGAAGTCATACCTAAGCTGGAATGAAGCGTTGTTATCTTTTGTTTTAACTCTTTGCTTAAAAGAGTTCTTAAACTGTAAGACTTCGTTTTTTAATTGAACATCATTTTGCAAACCAATATCAGGCTTGAAGAAGAAGTTCTGAGACCATGCTGAGCTAGCCCCCGTTGGGGAATTTAAATCAGTAGACGAGTGAGTTTCTGTACAGTAATAATAGTTATTTAGCTTATTAGAGCTTATGCCAGTGTAAACAACATCATACTTTTCATAAGAGGTAGAGTAAGCGTAGTCTTGAAAATCTAAATTAACAAAATTCATCCCAGACCAATTAAATAAATTTGGAGCTTGATCTACAGAATAAGAAACAGCGACTTCATAATGCTGATTATTTACATGGTTAACCGCATATTGGTCAGAAACCCCAGACATAGATTTATAAATCCCGCTATTATCTATATTAAACTCAAACAATTGGTTTCCATTTTTACTCTCGATAAATGCAGCTAGTTTCTGAGTATTGGCTTCATTTAAATCGTACCGTACATCATACTGAACCTCTAGACTATTCATCGAGTGGGGTATGGAGTTGATTTGAAAATCATCAACCTCATACATAAAATTCTTAGACTTAAAAGAAGCTTTAGAACCGTAGACAGGAGTTAGACTAAGACCTGAATAATCAGACTGAATCGTAACTCCAGAAATATTTGAGTCTCTGTTGTAAAATAAATCAGAAGCCATGACCAATATAATTTAAATTTAAAATAGTAGAACCATTATCAGAAGCTGATATAGATTCACTTACTAGTGTAGCGTTAGGGATCGTCAACTCTTGAAGATTTGTACCATCTTTTCTATTAATATCAAAAACAACAGTTTTGTTTTCTCTGTTTTCTAAAAAGCTAAAAGAGCTTTCTGGAAAAGCTTCATCAACTTCAATTTGAACCTGAGCTGTAAATTCCAAAGGAAGGATAAGCTCGACAGAAGCAGGAGTTTCACTGCCTATTGAAAAGTGAGGTTTTCTATTAGATTTAATAGAGTAATCAAAACCAATAACCCTATTTGTTGTAGAATTATCACAAGTTACATTTATAGATCCTTGAGATGTTATAGAAATCTCGCTGGGTATTCCAGCATCACTTAGTACTTCGCTACCTGATAGAAACTCATCATAAACCAAAATAGAAGCGTTAACTTTTGGCACTGTGCCTACAGCGCAATTGACAGAATAAGAATCTAAGTATCCTTCAGAAAATCTGTATGAAATATCTGCATATCTAATATTGCCACTCATAACGCCCTGCTGATTTATTAATGATATATCATTTCCAGTATAATATAAAAGCGGATCATTATATATCATATGAGAAGAAATAGAAACTTTTTGTTGTGTAGCCCCACCAACAGTAGTTAACCCTTTCTTAGAGCCGAGAGGCTTAACGATATTTGCACTATTAGAATATGAAAAGTCTATAGAGCTTACGCCAGAAATTTCGTATCCATCTATGGCGATATTTACTTCGTCATTTAATCTTGATCCAAACATTACTTTCTAAGTTGCCCTCCTAGTCTTTGTTCATCCGCAATCACCTGCTTAACGGCAACCTTAATTCTTTCAGACAGCTGTTTTTGTGTTTCTGTAGCGTCTTCAGCTGTTTGATTTTCGGCTTCATTAGAGCCATTGATTGTTATGTTGATGTCTCCTGTAGATTGAGATGTTTCGGTTGCGGCAATTAGCTCATCAAGCTTGGATACCAGATCTGTATTATCACCAGTTCCAGCTCCAGAGTTTAACGCCTGTAAATTACCCGCACCAATATTCTTTGTGGCGGCAGCGTTCATGACGAACTCTCCACCTGAAAGCATTGCGGGAACCGTATCAACTCCTCCAGCAGCAGGGATTAAGCCTCCTGTCGCCCGACGAGGCATTGTATTATGTCCGGGCAGCATCGACCCCATAGGGCCATCAGAAGGCGGACCTGTTCCTGAACCGCTAAATAAATTACCTATACGTGAAAAGAAACCCAGCTTGCTAGAAGGGTTTGCTGCGGAAGGCAGACCTGTTCCTGAACCCGCACCACCTACATCAAAATAACTTTTAGAATTTCCACCTTTATCACCTGAAAATATATCCATTAAATCTCCAGTTGCCCCCGCAGCCCCGAACGCCCCACCAGAAGCAGGAGCGCCAGTAATCTTAGTTCCAGCAAAGTTACCTAACCCAGACCCTATAAGCCCCGACATTCCTTCGCCCAGTCCTGCTGCCATACCTAGTTTTGTAGCCCCGAAACTAACAACAGAACTAATAACGGCTGCTGCTAGCATGTCACCCAGTTTAACTTCTTGCTCCTTGGCTTGTCTGTGAGCCTCTGCTTCTTGTAACGCTAAATCAAAAGCTTGCCTCTTGGCATCTTGCACCTTTTTGAATTGAGGGTTATTTCTTCGGCCAAACATAGTCAACCTACCACTTTCAGGATCAAGAAAAGCTCCATTATTGGTTATTGTATCTCTATTCATAGCTACTGGGCTTTGAGTAGCAAAAGACATAAGGTCTCTCATTCCAACAATTTTTCCAGCGCCATTCATACCCGGGGTCGTAAACATGCCCTCCTCATCTCTAACTTGTCCTCCGCGAGCAAAACCACGAATAGAGCCAGAGTTTATAGCTTCCATGAATCCTGATCCATAACGCTGAACAGCTTTTTTATTCATGACGAATTCTCCACCCATTAACATGGCTGGAACGTCATCACGGTTACCAGAGCCACCGCGAACTTTACCTCCATCAGCGAAGCCAAAGAACCTAGCAAGTCCTCGAAAAAAACCTCCACCTCCAGAACCTTCACCTCCAGACATTTCGTTCGCAGCTTGATCCATAAACTTATTCGCAAAGTTTGTGGTCATGGATTTCAAAAACTCATTAGCTGCATTTAGCAACGCATCTTCAAGGTCATCTACACTTTTAATACCTTCTGCAAAAGCAGCCGCGAAGTTATCTCTAAATGTGGCTCCAGTTTCTTCTACCTTATTTAGAAATTTATCATTAATTTGAAGATCTGTTAGCGTGTTTTCTCTGCGTCTTTCACGAAGTGACCTCCCCATAGTAAGCCTTCTAAACTCTAAATCTACACTTCCACCACTTTTATCTGTTCCTGCGGCTACGTTTGCTTCAGCTTCAGCACGACGACTAGCGTCGGCAGATTCAGATCGAGAGAATGGAGCTAATACTTGAGCCATTGTTTTATTAATCTTAGATGACTCCGCAATAACTATCGAGTTATCTTTAGTTGCCTGTGTAGCGTCTTTGGTTGCTTGTTGATCCTCAGTTATTTTTTGCTCTAATTTTGCCAGCTCTGTTTTGAGTTTAATAATATCTTCAGTTGGTAAGGCATTGGTAAAAGTACCATCTGCTTTTTGGGTCAAGGTTGTGGTTGTTGGCATTCCTGAAGCTTGCAGTTCGCGTAAGTTTTTATCCCCCGAAAAATCCAAACTTCTTGCAATTTTAAGAGGATCAGCATTAGGATCTTGCATAGCTTTCATTGCTTCTGGGAATCTAGTTCTAACACTTTCTGGCACTCTCGAAAATAAACTTCTGGCATCCGACTGAATGGCAGCTTTGCGTTGATCGCTATCAACTGTGTTTAATTTTTGCCGTAGAGAAGTTATTACACCAGTCAACCGTTCCTTCTCTCGATCATTAGCAGGGATTCTATCTCGCCGCGCTTCCACCGCTTTTATGTTTTTTTCAATTTTAGCCCTTTCGCTAGAGGCTTCGTTGGTTGAGGCAAACAACTCTGTTTGAGCGGTCAAAGCCGTTCCAGCTTGTATTTCTTTTATTAATTGTTTTTGTTTAGTTAGCTCTGTAGTCTCTGCTTGCCTATTTCTTAATACAAGTTTTGAAGCATTGGCTATGTCTTCATTTTTATCAAGCTGTATAATAAGGCTTTTGCTAATACTATCAGCGACATCTTTTTCTAAGCCGTTAGTATGAAAAATTTTATTTACTATACCTAATAGTTTATCTTTATCTTTTAAATCCTCTGCGCTTATATTTAATATCTCTTCTTCAATCTTTCCTATCTTCCCTTTCTCAACCTTTAATCTAGTCATCTGATCTCCTTGAGCATTTAAAAAGTCTAAATTTTTAGAGACTAAATCATTGTCTATTTTTTGAATATCTATTCTTTGCTTCAAAGCCAATAAAGCGTTGTCATCTAAAGTCCCCAAAGCTTCAGCTTTCATAAGACGTTTATCGTCAGCGCTGAGTAGTTTAAGGTGTTCTTTCCTTACTTCAATAGCTGTTTGCAAACGAGATTTGGCGTTAGCCAAGGTAATCCTCTCAACCTTTTGCAAATTTTCTGCGATTTTTAAATCTTTTTCTCGATCAATTTTATTAACAGATGCCTCAAGAGCTTGCATTGTGAGACCACCTGTTTTGCCTTCTCTGTGAAAGTCATCAAATAGACGCTGTATCTGAATTTCTTTTCCAAAAGCAGATTTTTTGTCAAAATCTTTCTGTCCTATAAGTTCCCGATATTTTTGTTCAAATTTCTGCTGGATCGGAGATCTATCCATAACATTACTCTTAATCATCTTGATTAATGAGTTGAATTCGGAAGATCCTAATTTACCCGATTCTGTTGTTCTGGCAATATTTCTACCCAGCTTGCCAAAGATACTCTCTCGAAAATTAATCCCCTCGCCTTTCTTATCGAATTTAGTCGGATCGTTCGCTATATTGGCAAAGGTCTGAAGTATGGATCTAACATCTGTTTGTGTCATTCCACTATTGTAACCCGCTTTAATTGTCTCTTTTAGAGTCGCGAATTTCTCGTCATCAGAGGAACCGTCAAAAGCTCCTGTCACACCTTGGTTTAACTTGCCCTTAAAAGAAGCTACGTCAGCATTAGCTAATGTTTCATTAATTTCTGCAAACTTCTCACGATCTCCCACATTAAGTTTTTTCGTAACATTTTTTGCTATTTTTTGAGCTTCAGTCAAGTCGTCTAAAGCTTTTTTATTTGCTTCTTTGGACCCTGTTAATTTGTTATTTATAGCTACAATCGCTCCAAATCCAGCCGCTATTATAGCGAGAGGAGCAACTAATGTTAGTAAAGCTCCTCCAAAGGCGGTCATTGCTCCGCTGGCCACCACGCCTGCTCCCTTCATACCCTGCCTAATGCCACCCCCAGTGACCCTTGGTAAACGGCGACCCGCCTGTATCATTCTTGAGCCTCTCGTTTTCATTGCTGCCCCTTTACCAGCGAGTCCAGTAAGCCCACTCATGCCTCCAAGCATTTGAAAAGCTGTAAGAGCCATAACAGCTTGCATGGCCGCTTGACTAAATTTTATTAGCGTTTTTGTCGCCCCTGTAGATTCTTCAGCCATTCCCCCTACTCCGCTTTGGAATAAGAACATTATACTCTGGAAAGCGAAAAGTTTGCCAGTTAATTTATCTAAACCTCCCCCTGATTTTTGAGTAGATGAAGTGCTTTTGTCTATAGCTTTTGATGATTTTTCAGCTGCATTTCCTATTTGTGTAATTTGTTGAGAAGCAGGATGCTGTGGAGTTCCAGTGGGGAATGGTGAAGAATAATTAGGAATAAACCCTCTAGCAGCAGGAATCGCCCCAGTAGGCTCATCGCGGGTATTAGTCACCGCAAGACCCATTGGGTTTTGCGAGTTGCGGAGTTTGCCGCTTTGATTGATTCTAATTTGGCTCACTGGTAAACCAGCAGCTTTCTCTCTACCGACAGCTTCCTCTAAAGCCCCTTCAGCGAAGTTAGGTATGTAACCAGAGGCAGCAGTTTTGCTATTAACCGTTTTAGCCTTTCTGCCTACTTCGACTTTACCTTTAACGTTATCAAGAATTTGTTTAGCAAATTTAGTCTTATTTCCCCCACTGCGTGAAGATTTAAAATCTCCAAATTTAAAGTTTTTATTTTGGATACCAAAGATTACATCAAGAATATTGCCTTCATCTTTTGAGAAATCTACATCAAGCTGTCCTTCTTTGGCATTTTGACTTACTCCTCCAACAATAGCCCTCATTAAAGCTTCAAAAGTCGCGCCCTTAACAGCTCCAAGTGCGCCCGGACCGCCCTTCTCCATTTGTTCTTTAATATTACTAGCTGTAATCCTGCCCGGCTTAGTCTTAAAAGCGTTTGGCCCAGCCTTTTTTCTAAATTTAGTAAATATACTATTAATTCCTCTGGCTAGAGCTTTTTCTATATCTCCATCCAAAGTTAGTAATGTCTTAAGTCTGCCACCCTCTACACTGTCTTTTTTCAATCTTTTTGAAATTCCAGCTGATGGGCCTTCAAAGAAATCAATTAGTCCGTTTCCCGCTTTAGATTGGTACGGGGCTTTCATAAAATGATGATCAGACCCATTCATTAGAAATCTTTCTCTTCTAGGAACAAGCATGATCGCCTTGTTAGGCTCTTTATTAGCCATGAAAGATCTTTTGCCTAGATTTTTTTTGTCTAATTTAGCTTTTTGAGCCAATACAAGTTTATCCTTTTGGTTGAGAGTGTTGGAGGCTTCTCTTGCTTTGAAGCCCACACCCGATTCATATGATTTTATATCTGACGGACTCATTCCCGCCACCTTTCGTTTCTCTGACTTCAACTGTGTCGGGGTCATGCGAGTTTTAGCGAAATTTGGAATATACCCACTAGCAGCTCTAACCTTCCTAGCGTTAGCAGGAAGACCCATTGAGGAAGCCATGTTCTGATTAAAGATAGCGTCTCCGCCATTAGCATAATTAGGAACAATATATTCACTACTATTAGCAACCATTGTCCCCCGCTTACCACCACCAAATGCGAAGTTAGGAATAACAACAGGTTTTGCAGAAGCGGGTGCGCCACCTACACCTCTAGAGATGTCAGACCTTTCCGCGCCAATAGGTAAGAATCCTCCAGCAGCTCTTCCACCACGCCTTGAAGCTGTTCCCTTCATAACGCCGGGGGCGATAGTCATAGCGATGCCTTGCATCTTTTGCATGACCATCAACTGCTCATTTAAAGCTTTTGTAAAGAACTGGGTCTGTAATATTTTCTTTTCAGCCGCAGATATATTCTGCTTTTCAATTGACAAGATGGCAGACCTGATACCTTTATCGTTCAGGAGTGATGCCGCTATCTGGCCTTGTAAATTTCTCTGAGCTTCAGCAGCTTTATTTAAACCAAAGAAAGTCCTTAAAGCCCCAGTACCAAACTTAGCAAAATCTAAAAGCAATTTACCAATAGCGAGCAAAGCTAAAGCTAATCCCGGACCAGTAATTATAGCGCCAATTCCTTTAATTAACCCTTTAGCGAACTTAGACCCCATTCCGTCACCATCTAAAATACCTGTAATACTAGATACTATACCATTAAAGACTCCAATTATCTTCGATAAGCTTTCAGTTGCGCCTATCTCCCCCAAAGCGTTAGCTAACTCCTTAAGGCTCACAGTAGTTGTGTTTATAGCCGCAGCCAGAGTTTGACTTAGAACCTCATTACGTTTATAAGCTTCGTTAGTAGCATTGAAAGAGGTCGCGGCGACTTGTCCACTCCTAGAGACTTCTTGGTTGTAATCCTCCAGCAAAGCGAGGAAAGGGGCGATTTGAAATTTACCAACAAGATTATCAGCCAAGTTAACTTTTGACGCTTGATCTAACTTAGCAAATACTGGAGCTAGATTTTCAATAATTTTACTTGAGGATAAAACCTGCCCTCCTAAATCTGTAACCTGCACACCCAGATCTTGGAGCGAATTAAGTTTTTCTATATCTTGAATTCTAGTGAAAATTGTTTTAAGGGAGTTACCAATGACAGATCCACCACGCGCAGTTCTTTCTTGAAGTGCAGAAATGATACCAATCAATTCATCAAACTTTACACCAGCTGTAACAGCAACCGCTCCCGATCTCTTAAGACCCTCAATCAAATCCCTATCAGAAACAGCCGCACTTGCAGCAGCAGCAGAGATTTTATTAAGTACATCAGAGGTTGTCAGGCCAGCAGAAGAAAACGAGTTGACTGCCGCTGTCAAACCCGCTACAGACTCCGCAGCGCTTAAACCAGAAAGACGAGAAAGAACAAGAGCATCATTAAGCCTTTTGGTGACTTCTTCAGCTTTAAGACCTTGACGAGAGAGTTCCAAAGCGGCCTCGGCTACAGTATCAAAAGTTTGACCTGTATTTCTAGCAATATCAAAAATTTGGTTTTTAAAACTATCAAGTTGTGATTCTGATTGTTTTAGAATAGAGTTTATGTTAGTTAAACTTTTCTCAACTTCGATACTCGTCGTAACCAACTGTTTTAAGGCGTTTGAAACAGCAGCAATAACTCCAACAGATGCTCCGAAAGCCAAAACACGGGCGTTAGCCGCCTCCATAGATTTGGTGAACTCATCAGCCTTACCAGTTAATCGTCCCAAAGGTCTTGTTAAGCCCTCAACACTCTTGGCCCCCGGCCCCATGTTGATTTTAAGATTCTTACCAGCTTTCGTAGCTGCTTTTTGAATACTTTGCTCTAAACCTGTTTGGACGGTTGGTACTTTGATGGGCATAATCTTGTTCCTTTAGTGTGTATATACACTAATATTACACATCATGACCTGCTAATCTCATCATTTGTTTCATGTCTAACTTACCACCAGCTTCTTTAGCGGCTTCTGATAAAGAAACAGTCTTGGCATCTTTACCTACAGTTTTCATATCTTCATTAGTCGCGCCGAATACAGCTGAAGCATCCGCATCGTCTCTTACGCCTCCTTTGTTGGAGTCTTTATTCCTCTGACTTTCCGAGTAAGCTAATAACTTATCTGGATCTTGCCTGATGTTATCTGGAATATCTTCCGTGTATTGAAATATGCTATGAAATACCTTGCCATACATAGCAGTCTTCATTTGATAAGCAGAAAGATCAACTATAGGCTTTCCATAAAAATCGCTAGGATTTTCACAGTTTGAAATGTACATGCTAAAGAATGGCCTCAAAACAGCATGTTTAATAT
>Ga0208792_1000771_pt1 | contig 11420 bp, 9 predicted proteins | sample 14_taG_FD_184087 | JGI IMG/M metagenome (GOLD analysis project Ga0208792, IMG submission 184087) | Marine viral communities from the Subarctic Pacific Ocean - 14_ETSP_OMZ_AT15311 metaG (SPAdes) (version 2) | ecosystem: Environmental > Aquatic > Marine > Oceanic | place: Pacific Ocean | collected...
TAAAAGATGATATGTCAATCCTTATGGATAGGATAGATAAAATCGGTGAAAAGCTTGACAAACTCTTCGAAGTTAAGTAAAATAGGTATATAGGAAATAAGAATGTCAAAAAGAAAAGATAGAAAAAGATACAGTAAAGGTTCTAGACAAGACTATACTAAAGGTGGTAGGGTTGGATATCAAGAAGGTGGTCGTGGAAGAGAAGAGTTTGACCAGAGCTACAATATAAACATTCCCGGTACTCCCGGATATAATCCTGACCTACCTACTAAAGCACCTAATGCTCCCGGAGGTCCCGGCTTTGGTGGACCTGAAACTGGTATAGAAACTAAACCTGCTACAGAACCTACACAGACTACAACAGCTCCAGCCATGCAAAATGCAAAAGCTAGAGCAGAACAATTAGTATCTGGAGATATGACAGGTGTTCCTCAAGTTCAAGCACCTCAACAAGTAGAAGTAGGAGAGTTAGGTGTAGCTAGAGAAGTAGCACCTAGAGATGCTTTAGTAGCTGAAACTGCTGAAATGCCAACAGCTCCAGAAGCTGTAACAGCAGAAGCTGCACCAGCAGTATCTGCTCCTGAACCACTAACTGCTGCACAGATGGAAGCAGCACAGATTACAGAAGCTCCTGAAGTTGCTGTAGCTGAAGGTGAAGTAAGACCTGAAGCATTAGCAGAAGCTGCAGAAGTAGAACGTGTAACTCCCATTGAAGCTGCTGAAGTAGAGATTATTCCCGGTGCTTTAACTGAAAGAATTGTAGGAACAATAAGTCCTAATGCTATGGCAGAAGCTGCTCAAGTAGCAGGTACAACTCTAGCACGTGTTACAAGGGCTAAGAAACAGTTAGCTAACGCTGGTGTTAGTGCTGAAGATATAGCTACATTAGGTAACGACCCTGAAGACCTAGAAGCTAGGTTGATGGATTTAACAGAAGCTGAACGTGGAGTTATTGCTGGGTTACCTGAAGAAGCTTTAGTCTCTAATCAATTAGACAGTTTATTAAGTGGTATTGAAGAAGGTGAAGTTCCTGCATGGGCTAGACCTGCTGTAGCCAGTGTTGAAGCTATGTTAGCTCAACGTGGTATGTCAGCATCCACTGTAGGTAGAGATGCCTTGCTCAATGCTATTATACAATCTGCTGTACCTTTAGCACAAGCTAACGCACAAGCAATCCAGCAAAGTGTTGGACAGCAGAAATCAATTGAAGCTCAAGCCGAGTTACAAAATGCTCAGTTTAGACAACAGACAGCACTCGATAACGCTGGTAAAGTTTTTCAAATGGATATGGCTCAGTTCAGTGCTGACCAACAAACAGCATTATCTAACAGTAAGTTCTTACAAACTGTAGGCTTAACTGAAGCAAGTAACAGACAACAAGCTACAATTCAAAATGCTGTACTAATGTCTCAAGCTAACTTAGCTGAAGCAGACTTCTATCAGAAAGCTCAGATAAATAATGCTAATGCTTTCTTACAAACAGATTTAACTAATCTTAATAACGAGCAACAGGCTAATGTTCTAAAAGCTCAACAAGCTCAACAAACGTTATTAAGTAATCAGGCAGCACAAAATGCTGCAAGACAATTCAATGCTGCTAGTGAGAATCAAACACAACAGTTTATGTCAAGCTTAGCTACTCAAGTAGATCAGTTTAATGCACAACAAGCTAATGCTATGTCTCAGTTTAATGCACAACAGATTAATGCGAGACAAGCTTTAGAGTTTCAAACAGAAGCTGATTTAAATAAAGCTAATGCTGCTATGGTAAATCAGATTAATCAGTTTAATGAGCAGATAGAATTTGATAGAGATAAGTTTAATGTTGCTAATGCACAAGCTATTGAGCAATCTAACTTAGCTTGGAGAAGACAAGTCAACACATTAAACACTGCTGCTGCTAACCAAGTAGCTATGCAGAACTCTCAAAATGCTTTTAACATGTCATCACAAGCACAAGCTTTCTTATGGCAAGAGCTTAGAGACCAAGCAGACTTTGATTTCAGAGCTGCTGAAGGAAAAGAAAATAGAGAAACACAGCTTTATGCTACAGCGTTAGCAAATGAAACAAGTACTGCAGAGAATTTTAATTCATCTATTAGTGCAGTTGCTAATTTAATTAAAGCATTTAAAGGTTAGTAGGAGAAACTATGGGACTATTTAGTAAAATAAAAAAAGGCTTCAAAAAGATTGTAAAGAAAGTTGGAAGAGGCATTAAAAAAGTAGCGAAAGGTATTGGTAAAGTCTTAGGTAAGATTGCTAAACCGTTTCAAAAACTTGGTATCCTTGGACAAATTGCTTTAAGCTTTATAATGCCTTGGGCAGTTGGTGGTATAATGAAAGGCATGGGCTATCTTGCTTCTAGTTCTTTTGGAACTTTTGCTACTAATTTAGCAACTAACCCAGCTAATAATTTATTTGTGAAAGCTGCGGGTAGATTAGCACAAGGTATTAACTTTGGAGCTGCTGCTGTAAACAAAGCTTATACGTTTATTAGTGACGGTATTTCTACCGGACTTGATTGGGTTTCAAAACAAGGAACTAAACTTAAAACAGGTATAACCGATAAGTTTGATGCTGCTAAAGAATGGGTGACCGGTACTCCAAAAGAAGTTTCTGAATTAGAAAAGTTTGGTCTTAATGATTTAGATTTAGAAGGAATTGCTCCTCCGGCTCCTGCTCCACAGGTTGTTAAGTATGCAGATGCATTAAATGCTACAGAAAAAGCTAAGTATGCTGCTAGTTTACCAGAAGCAAATCTATTAACACAGCACGGAGAAAGACTAATAGGTGCAGGAAACAAAGCTGCTGCTGCAGTATTCACAATGGATACAGCAAAGAATGAAATAGTTAAAGCTGCTGAGCAACAAAAAGAAGAAGGATATAGACCATCTTATGAAGAAGGACCAACCGTAGCTTACTTAGAAGTTACACCTGAAAAAGTGACACGAGACATTGATTTCTCTGTAAAATCTCAAGGTGGACAGTATATGAGTCCGTTAGATTCTCTACAAATTATGGAAAACATTAGGTACGTTTAAATGATGGAACAAAAACAATACGATCAAGAAGGTCTAGAATTTCTAGGTCAAATGCAAAGACCTATCCCGGGACAGAGTTTAACTAACAGTCCTGATAGTCCTTATCCTTGGGAACAGCCACCTGAGTTTACAGAAATACAACCAGCTATTGAATCTCTTTATGTTAGTTTAACAGAAGATGATGCCTATGAAGCTATTGTAGATTTAATTGATGCAGATAATACTATTGCTGATGCAGCTCAAGTTGTGTTGTATGCAGGTTTTGAAGAAGGATTATGGAATCCTGATCTAATGACATTACTCATTGAACCAACTATGTATTTAATTATGGGATTGGTTGAACGAGCAGGAAGATTAGAATATAAAATAGATAGAGAGCCTGAGGTAGAAGACGAAGAAGATAAGTTACAACAGATTACAGCTATGGAAAAACTTCTTAGTAAAGCTGCAGTACAGGCTGAAGAAGATAAAGTTAGTGGTGTACAAAAAGGTGTACTACCTAAAGAGATTGAAACAAAATTAAAAGAGATTAAAGTGCCTGAAAGTTTATTGGCACCTGATAACACAGAGGAAGTATAATGGCAATTAAAGCATTAGGAGAATCTTTACTATCTTCAGCTAAGAAGAAATCTAAACGTGGACAGAAGCTTGGACAACTAGCAGGTCTTGCTATGATTGGCATGAGCATAGCTAATTCTAACATACGTAAAAAAGCTATACAACGAGCTAATGAGTGGAACAATAGTTTTACTCCTTTGAAGAAAATGTATGAAGGAGAGTTTACTAAAATTAATGACACTAAAGCTGAGTATACAAAAAGAAACGACACTACTAAGTATGCTAACTATCAAGAAAGTTTTTATGAGCCAGAAATCGAAAGACTTACTAAACTTATCACAGGTAAAAAAACAGATGGTACTTTAAGTCCTAAAGAAATAGCTGACATAAGAGTTCAAGCAATAGAAAACGTATCTGATAATGTTTTAAAATATGAAACATCAGTAAATCAATATCAACCTTACTTTAATATAGACCAAAAAGAATTTATAGACAATTTAAAAACTTTAAGAAGTACAGGAACTAAATATATTTCCGATGATAACTTACAAAAAGTATTAGGTCGTAAATTATTTAATAGTACTGAAGGGCAAATGATTAAGAGAAAAATTAACCTTTCAGATACTGAAGCTTTTTCTTTGGACATTCCTCAAGAGTTATATCAATCTTTAGATTTAGAATTTTTAAATGCTTTAGACGGTATGAAAACTAGAAGTGTGAAAGTATCTGATGTTAAAATTATTACAGAAGCCTACGATACTGCTGAAGATATTGAAATACTTCAAAAGAAAATAAAACGAGACCCTCCAGCTAAACCATTAACAAAGGACACACAAGCTGCTATTGTTAATATTTTTACTGAATTTGATGGGAAAGACTTAGAGGGTAATCCTTTACCTAATGTAGACTATTTAGAATTTATAAATTTTTCAAATGATAAAGATAAAGTTGTAGCTATAAGTATGCAAGATTTAAAAACTGTACTTGAATCTACATTTGATGGAGGTAAACCTAGAGTTAAACCTGAACAAAATTTTTCTGATTGGGACCAGTACATGAAAGATGTGGCTGTTTTAACTCAAGCACAAGAGGTAGAATATTTACGTTTAAATAGAAATGAAGTTGTCACTCAACAAATGAGAAACAAATTTGCAGCTCGTGCTGCTGTTGAAGTAGCTGGAACTTTTGATATAACCTTTAAAACAGGTAATGTGGGAATGGGTAAATATAATCCTTTACGTATCTTGCCGGGACTCGGTATGAGAGAAGGAATTATTAGTACAACATATAAAGGTAGAAAAGGTTCTGAAGTTCCTAACGAAGAAGGAATTGCTGGAGACACTAATACTCTTGATACCAGTGGTACATTTAATGCAGTTAATTTAGAAGAAGATTCAGTATCATTTGATGTTGAAGCTGCAAGAATAGATTTAGCTACTCCGGAATTTAAAGCAATGTCTCAAGAAGATAAAAGTAATTATTTTTATCAATTAAAACTTTTACATCCTGAATCTGTTACAGAGATTAATAAATTAAGACAGTCTGTGTTAGCACCTAAACCGTTAGAAGAAAAGATGCAAGAAACTTTGTCTGATGATATGACACGAGTAGACGGTACTCAAAAATCAGATACAGGTTTTAAAGGTCCTATTAAAAATAAAGTAGATAACTCTACAATGACTGAAGTATCTATTGGAGTTATGATTGATGGAAAAGAAACTTTAGTTCCAGCAATTAATGAACTAACAACAGATGACCAATTAGAAACTTTACAAAACTTAAAAATAGGAGTAGACCCTATACCTGAAGACATACAAATAACTGCTAAAGAAGCAGCGATTAAACGTATGGAAGAAGGTAAAAGTCCTTTCCTAGAAGAAGAAACTCCTGCTCCTACTCCGGCACCTGATGATTCTTTGCTTTCTCCTAACATTCCTACACAAGCAGAACTTGTAAAAGATTTTGAAATCTTAGGAGCTGATAAAATGTCTTCAGAAGAGATTGACATACGTTTAAACGATATGATAAAGCGGAAAGATGATTTTACAACTGACGAATATATTAAGCTTATTACTTATTTAAACTCTAAACAGGGAATAATGCCACAAGCAACAAGTTTATTAGAGCCTACTCCTGAACTGACAGATTCAGAGATTATTGCAAATGCTTTGAAAGGTTCAGGCACAGGTAGAAATCCTTTAGAAGTTATAGACGACATGAATATACGCAACCAAATCAAAGGAACAAACTTAGGCTTAAAAACTTTACAGAGAGATACCTCAACTGCAAGACAAGCGATTGCTATGTCTGGGTTATTACGTAAAAAAGATTTTGTAGAGTTTTTAGAATCTGAAGGTACTACGAAAGACGAGTTCCAGACAACAACTAAAGATTATGTATTAAATATATTTAGTAAATATTTAAAACAACTCCAATCTAAATAGGAAACTAAATGACACCTGAAACAGAATACAATTCTGAGTATTTCTTAAACCGCTACAAAAATAGAGTTAATCTTGTAGAAGAGGAAGAAGAAAAAGAAGAAGAGGAAGAAACTCAAGAGGTATACGATGCTAGTTATTTTATCAATCGTTATCAAAAAAGAGCTAACCCAATAACAGAAGAAGAAAGTCAGTTTCAAGAAGAACAACTTGCACTTCAAGAGGAGCAAGATTTAAAAGAAAGGGTAGTATCAGAAAATGTTATACTTGAAAATGAACTGGAACCTCAAGAAGTTGTTATTGAAGAGTCAGAACCAACTTACAATTCTGATTATTTTGTAAATAAATATAAATCCAGACTTAAAGTACAACCTACAACCGAGCTTGAAAGCGGAAAGTTACCTACTACAGCACAACAAATTCAACTAGGTGGTAAATTAGAAAGGCATACACTTGGAAATCTTTTTAGAACTGCTAAAGCTGGACTATTAACTCTATCTAATAATAAATCTTTTCAAGATAATATTAAACAAATTGAAAAAGAAAGAACTGATAAAATCTTTAATACGATGCAAGAAGAGTATGGTATAGATTTTAGAAAAAATCAAAACGATGCTGCAGTTATTACAGGACGAATAGGCACTGCAGTATTTGACCCCGTTACTTTTTTTATACCTTGGGCAAAGATTGCAAGATTAGGTAAGATTACAGCTACAGCTACAGGTGCTGGTATTGGTGCAACGGATATGGCACTGTACGAGTACGCTGCATATGGAGAAGTAAACCCCAACAATGTTTTGTTTGGAGCTACAGTAGGTGGAGCTAGTTCTCTACTAGGTACTGTTGTTGCAAATAGGTTTCCATCAGTCGCTGACGACCAAATTAATTTAGGTAAAATAAACAGTCCAGATGCAGACACGATTGTTAAAAGTTCTGTTAAGGACGAAGTTCCTATTAACTTGACAGCTAAAGAAACAGAAGACCTTGATGCAGTTTTACCTATTGTTCTTAAAGAAAGAGCAGGTATTTTAACCCAGATGGAATCTTCTACAGCTTTATCAAAAATGTTTACTCAAGCAAGAAACGATCAAGCTGCTTGGAGAAAAATTACTGATAAAAACGGAGACCCTCAAGCTAAATGGGATGTGGACAAGAGACAGTGGTTCCCTATTAAAGGTTCTAAAATTACTCAGGCAGAAATAGATAGACTGAATGTAGCAAGAAAAGAAGCAGATAAATTTTTAAATGATGACTTCTTATATTATTTTTCAAATGTAAGTGAAGGAACAGGAAAAATTGTTGACGATACTTTTAGAATATTATCTAAAGATGAAACATACGAACTAACCGATAGTATTATTCAAAAGGTTTTAAATGAAACTTTTAGACCTCTTGTTGGAGGAGGTATCGGCTTTACTGCAGGAACATTTATTGGTGATGATGATGATGCAATCAACTATAGTTTAATTGGTGCCGGTATGACATTCGGTGTTGTGTATAACCGTGTTAAAGATGCACCCTATTTACTACAAAATCAAAAAGAAAAAGCTTTTGGTTTAATAAATAATGAAGCGACTAGAGTACTTCATAACTTTTTAAAAGTTAAAGGTTCTGGAACTACAGCTACTAGAGGTGTAAATCACGGTGGCGAGAACGAGTGGATTTCTAGAAACTTATTTCTTATGATGGACGGAAAGAAAAAGAATATTATAGGAGCAGAAGAAAGTTCAGATTTTTTAAAAGGTTTATTTGGTAGACAGATTGCTGATGTTGTACAAAATGCTACAGAAGTAGAACGTGTAGCTTCTGCAAGAATAATAAAACAATTAACTACTATAGATGAGTTGAAAGCAACTGGAAAATATTCAGATGAAAGCTTAGAAAATATAAAAAATTTAATATCTAATGCAGATCAGTTTAAAACATTTTTAAATACTAAATATGTAGAACCAGTTGTTTCTTTTAAAAAAATAGAAAACTACGATTTACCTCAAATATGGAATGATACTTATATTAGAGCTAACAGAAACGAAGCTGAAAATATAATTAAACGTGCACTACAGGCTGAGTTTCCTACTTGGAATAAAACTGCTGAATCGCTTACAGAAAGTTCTAATTTAAATGTTGCAGCTAGAAGGATAGTTAAAAACGAACTTGGTGAAGATACACAAGGAGTCTTTGCAAAACCTCTTAAAGGAGTAGAAGACGAAGAAATATTTGGTAAATTTGTAGGTATACCACAATTAAAAAATTATCAGAAAGAAAGAGTTTTTAAAAGTTTAGAAGCTAGAAAAATTTTAGAGCCATTATTAGAGCAAGACTTAAGAGTTATTTTAGAAAAGTGGGTTACTAACACAGTTCCCGGAGTAGAGTTTGCAAGAAGATTTGGTGCTAATGGAGAGATTGTTGACTCATTAGCTCGGTCACTTAGAAATAGAAAAAATTTAACTAGTAAAGAAACACAAGAAAAACTTAAATTAATGAAGAATACAGTAGATGCTTACTTTGGTGTTGTTGGAAAATCTTCATCAGATGTGTTTCAAAAAAATGGTTGGAAAGACGGGTTTGCCTTACTAACATTTTTATCTAATACTACTATGTTGCCTCGGGCTTTGATTACTCAGTTAGGTGATTTTTTACAACCGTTTCAAAATAGTGGAGTAGGACCTACAGTTAAAGCATTAATGAAGACTTGGCAAAAACAAAACCCTGCTGCTCTAGCTGGAGTTGGGGGAAGCCGAAGTAACACTTTAGGAGGAACTGTAAAAAAAGATGTTGAAGGAGTGTTATCTGCAGGTGTTCATCCTAGTACACCGTTTCAAGAAAAACTTTCTAATTTAACACAATTATTTTTTAGATACAATGGAATGGCTCCAGCTACAGACACAGGTATAAAAATAGCATACAGTGCAGGTATAGATGATTTATTTCGAACTGCTAAAAAAATAGGTAGTAAAGAAAAAATAAGCAGGGCGGTGCAAAATAAATTAAATTTTTATGGAGTAGATCGAGCAGATGTTGTTAAACTTCAAAAGTTTAAAACAGTTGAAAAAGCCATAGAAGAAGGAGATGTTATAGAGGGACTTATTAATAAAATAGGTAATAAAGCTTCTAGAAGAGACGTTGGTTTACCGGGGATAGGTAACCGTATGATTTTTGCTCAACACAACAACCCCATGATTAAGTCTGCTGGGTTGTTTTTATCTTGGGCACAATATAAAGTAGCTCAAATGAATGGATTAATTAATAGAGTAGAAGACGGAGACTTAAAACTTGCGATTAAGATGTTAGGAACCGTAGGTATTTTTGGAGGTTTAAGAGAGCTACAAATTATGGCTAGTCCATCACGAAAATATTATGAAGAGAATGAGCCTAAAAATTTTAGTTCTAAATGGATAGCAGAAGCAACAGCATTATCCGGTATAGTAGATTGGAGAGTTGAAAAACTAGCCCGTGTATTTAGTGACTGGGCTGGTTCGGGACATGGTACTGCTACTACAGCTATATCTCCTTTATATTCTCTTTTAGATAGGTGGTATAATAGTATTGGAAAAACTTCTAGGAATTTTAAAGCCGGAGATTATCAAGGAGCTGCAGTATCAAGTATTAAAACTTTGCCTTTAGGGGCAGAAGCAGTTGATTATACTAACAGATTAAACGAAGCAATAACAGGTGAAACATTATTAGAAGATGAACCTAATATAAAAAGAAAACAAAAAGGTGTTTCTTTAGTTTCTAGAAAAGATTTTTCAAAAGGAGGACTAGTAGGTGAAGAAACTATTGAAGGTCCTCAAGTACCTTTTACACAGGATAATGCTGCTGATAGAATCAACCCCATCACAGGATTACCATACAATCAACCCCTTATTAAGTACTAATAAGATGAATATAGAACAATGTAAAGCTGAAATCAAACGACACGAAGGCGAAGTCCTAGAGATTTATATGGATAGTTTAGGCTATAAGACTCTAGGAGTTGGTCACCTATGTCAGCCCCATGACCCTGAATATGATTGGGAAGTGGGTACACCTGTACCACAAGCAGTGGTAGATAGATACTATACAATAGACTTTGATAAGCATTATGCAGAAGCTATACATGTCTTTGGAGACAAGGAAGCTTTTTATAAACTACCTGAAAAGATACAGCACGTGTTAGTAAACATGTGTTTTAACTTAGGTGGTTCAAGACTTTCAAAGTTTCGTAACATGTTGAAAGCTTGTAGAGAACACGACTGGAATAAAATGGCTGCAGAGATGCAGGATAGTCGATGGTTTACTCAAGTAGGTAGACGTAGCATTGAGCTACAACAAATTGTATTAGATCAATAATGTTATTATACACAGAGAAACAATTAGATAAAGCTTACAGAATAGATTGTAAAGCTCGTACTTTATGTAACGAAGAGTGGGTAACACGTGAAGACTTTAGACCACTTTATGAAGACCTTATAGAGTCTTACATGGTTGCATACAGTGAAGATTATATACTAGGTGACGATGTTCCCGAGTATCTACTTGATGCTGTAAACGATTTACTTGAATCAACACTCACACTAGGAGATTAAAATGAAAAAATTAAAAAGTATATTAGGTACTCTAGCCCCAACTCTTGGTGCTGCACTTGGTGGTCCAATAGGAGGACAAGCTGGTCAGATACTAAGTAGTGTTTTAGGTGTAGCTAACAACCCTAAATCTATTGAACAAGCCATGCAGAATCTTACAGCCGAACAAATGGTTGAGCTTAAAAAAGCTGAGAAAGGTTTTGAAGTTCAAATGAAAGAACTAGATGTAGATATCTATGCTTTAGAAGTTGATGATAGAAAAGATGCAAGGTCTAAGTTCTCAGGTGACTGGACTCCTACAGTTCTAGGAACTTTGTCAATGGCAGGATTCTTAGGTTACATATTTTATATTACAGCTTTTCCTGTGCCAGATTCAAGCGATGATATTGTCATGCTTATTATTGGTTCACTTACAGGTATTGCAACTGCTGTAATAAGTTTTTACTTTGGCTCATCAAATAAGGATAAATAATGACTCGTAGGTCTATGAATCAAGATTTCTTTTTCCCAATAATTATATTGGGTTTATTGACGTTGTCTTATTTAACTTAATTAAAACTACTTTAAAACGTTTAACTCTCTTTGAAAGAAGTTATGTAAGTCTCCCATCTTTATCTTACCATTACGTAGGATAGTTTTTATAACATCTCTTTCATCTGGTGGAAATATTTCATCCACCATATCCTCCGGTAACATACTAAACTCTGTAACGATTTCATTGTTACGTGTAAGAAGCACTTTAAAACTTACTAAGTTCGCTTCACTTTTATTAACCATTATCACTCTCCAAGTTTGCAAAGGTTATCTTATCTTGT
>Ga0208792_1000777_pt1 | contig 11379 bp, 19 predicted proteins | sample 14_taG_FD_184087 | JGI IMG/M metagenome (GOLD analysis project Ga0208792, IMG submission 184087) | Marine viral communities from the Subarctic Pacific Ocean - 14_ETSP_OMZ_AT15311 metaG (SPAdes) (version 2) | ecosystem: Environmental > Aquatic > Marine > Oceanic | place: Pacific Ocean | collected...
ACCTCTTCGCGTGCAACGTGTGAAACGTTTGCGAAGTGTGTACGGCTAACCGCTTGCAAGCGCTTACAAGCTATTATCCTTATTGCAACTAGGTTGCAATAACAAAAACGCCAAAAAAATGAGATAAAAAAAACAGAAACATAACCCCGCCCAACAAAAAAAAATCAATTTACTTTTTGCCTTTGTCTTGTAGAACATATATATAACCCAAATACTACACCTATCTGACAAAAAATAGTATATTTGCATATGCAGTACGAGATAAGTTTACAGAACAGACTTCACATAGGTTTTGCGTTAGGCTTTTCTTACTACGGGGTTGATAAAGATTTTGACTACGGAGAGTTTATCTTGTACTTAGGTTTATTAAGTTTACACATTAAATACCAAAAGATATGAATATGAAAAACAGATTGAAGGGTAGCCTTCACAAAAACAAAGATGGAATTACAGGAATCCAACAAGCTGTTGAAAATAAAAAAGCCATCAAGAAGATGGAAAAAATCGCAATGCTTTCTGAAGGAGTTGCATTGGGAGAGATGAAATCTAAAATATTCGGACTATAAAATAGTTTGTTTATATTGTGTTTTAATTGTTTAGAAGGGGTAATTTTCGGATTATCCCTTTTTTTATGACGAAAGCTGACGAAATAATGACGACTTTCTGACGAGAAGAATGAGTGATACTGTACATCCTGACGACTTGACGACTTTACCTCTTATTGTAGAGTTAGAATGAAAATAATAATAGTAATATATATATATATATATATATAGGAAAAATGAGTCGTCATTCCGTCATTTACATATTATAAAGGTTTTTTATTATATTTGCTGCAAATAATTTAATCTAATATGAATGAATCAGGATACACTCCGAAGAACTTAAAATTCGGTAAGGAGGGAAGAGACAAACTCATCAATGGTATAAAAACCATTTCAGATGCAGTCAAATCAACATTAGGACCGTCAGGTCAGACTGTACTCATCGAATCACCAAATCACACACACGGCATTACAGTAACCAAAGATGGTGTCACAGTAGCTAAGGCAGTTAGCTTGATTGACCCTGTAGAGAACTTAGCTGTTCGTATGATGAAGGAGGCTTCTGAACGTACAGCATCATCAGCAGGTGATGGAACGACAACAGCTATTGTACTGACTGAGGCTTTGGTCTTAAAGGGTATGGAGCTGATTGATGACACAAATAAGACAGAGGTACTTCGTGATATGGTTAAGATAACAGAAGATGTTGTTACGAACTTAAAGAAGTCATCTAGGAAGGTTACAAAGAAAAACCTCAAAGATGTGGCAACTATTTCTGCAAATAACGACCCGGAGTTAGGAAAGATTATAGCAGATGTTTATGGGGATGTAGGAGAGAACGGTATAGTGACCGTAGATAGGTCGCAGACATCTGAGACGTATTATGAATCCACTAGAGGTATAAAAGTGGATAGAGGGTACTCTAGTCCGTTGTTCATTAACGACCAAAAGAAGGATGAATGTATATTAGAAGATACATATGTATTAGTTAGTGATGCTGAGATAGCGAACATACTAAACATTGAGACCATACTTAAACCAATCATACAGGAGAACAAGAAGTTATTAATTATAGCACCTTGCTCTACTAACGTACTAAACACACTAGCAGCGAATGTGATGAAGAGTAACCTGAAGGTATGTGTGGTTCAGCCACCTAACTTTGGTTACAAGCAGCACGAGCTGATGCAGGACATAGCTATATCTGTAGGTGCGACATACTTTTCTGAGAAGACAGGTGATGACCTGAGTATTATGACAATGGCGGACCTAGGTCACGCAGCTAAGATTATCGCAGAGGATAAGTCAACTATTATCATCAAGGACGAGGATACGCACAACGAGGTGATTGATGAGAGAGTTGAGCAGTTATGGGAGCAGCATAAGAATGCGGCTAACAAAGAGGCTAAGGAGTTTATACTATCTCGTATCGCATCATTAACAGGTGGTATAGGTGTGATATATGCAGGTGGAAAGACAGACCTTGAGCAGAAGGAGCTATATGACAGGATTGATGATGCTGTATGTGCAGTACGTTCAGCACTTGAGGAAGGTATATTACCCGGGGGTGGTGTAGCATTAGAGCACGCTAGTGTTGCATCTATTGGTGAGAGAAAAGAGTATAACCATAAAGCAGTTGAGATTATGGCTTATGCTTGCTTAGAACCATTTAAGCAAATTATAAGAAACGCAGGAGTAAGTGTTGATGACATATCGTCAAAGCTGACAGATAACCCTGTAAAGAACTACGGATACAATGCTAAGACAGGTGAGTTTGGTGATATGTACAAGATGGGTGTTATTGACCCATTGAAGGTAACTAAGAACGCACTACAGAACGCTGTGTCTGTTGCGGTAACTATTCTATCCACTAACGCTATTATAACAATGGCACGAAGCTACGAAGAGAAATGAAACCAATAGGAAAGTATATAGTGATTAAAACAATCGAGGAGGAAATCAAAACCTCCTCCGGGTTGTTGTTGTCAGCAGAAGATGCAAATCAGATGCGATATAAGAAGGGTAAGGTTGTAAAGCCGGGTAGTACAGTAGAGGTCATTAAGGAAGATGACGAGATATACTACGATAAGCGAGCAGGGTTTACAATGCTGATTGAGAATGAGCCATACACCATCATTTCTGAGAATGATGTTGTCGTTGTTCTCTAATGTATTTGTTCATACGGGTAATCATATTACGATAGACCTTATCGGAGAATGATACGTTCTTAGCGAACATAGGGTTGACTGATTCACTCATCGGTATCTCCTCACCATTTAGTTTCTTATATACAGAAGAAATCATTCGCTTTCCTTTGTACGATAATTCGTACAATGTCTTTTTGTTTCCTTGACGTTTTCTAAAGACTGATATCCATCCATCGCTAAGCAATCTATTAAATCGGTTTATATCCCAAGATAGTAGTTTATCGAAGTCATTAAACTGTTGTTTGCCAAAGTATTTTTCAGAGTACAGGAATAGTAGCATATCTAGGTCTGCTGACCTTATACCGTATTTAGCCTGTACATAATACCTTATTACTTTCCAATATTTTAGGTAATCTTGATTTTTAGACATAAAATAAATTTCATTAAATTTGCAATACAAAGATAGTTTAAAATGGGAAAGAAGGCTAAAAGAGATACTCGTAAAAATAAAGAATACAAATCAGGGGCTATGAAGGCTTTTGGCGATAGTCTTAAAGATGAGTATGGAAAAGTAAATTTTAAGGACCGTGCTATTGCTCGTTGGAATAAAACAACCGCACCTACTAGAAAGAAAAGAAGACAAGCACCTAACCCATTTGGTAATATTAGAGGATTAGCAGGATTAGGTAGTGGACCTAAACTAGGAGCAAGACCGCAAAGACCAAGAAGAAGAAATGCCTAAGTTAGTATTAGCTTCTTATAATAAAAAACAAAAGGTTAAGCGTAAAGGAGTACACGCTAAATCTAAGACCTCAAAGAACAAGGGTTCTAAGAACTATAAAAAAATATATAAAGGACAAGGTAAGTAATGGCAGGAAGAACTAAAAAGAAAAGTAACAAGATATGTTCAGCAGGTATAGCTTGGGCAAAGCGAACCTTTGATACCTATCCTTCAGCATATGCGAATATGGCTGCGAGTAAATATTGCAAAGACCCTAACTACGCAAAGAAAAGTAAAAAATAATATTATGCCAACAGTAAAATATAAATGCTCTACATCGGGTAAGATGAAAACAAGAAAGTTCCCTTATAATGCAACAGGTAAAGCAAAAGCATCGGCTTTCGCAAAAATGACGGGAGGGAGTTTAAAGAACAACCCATATTACGGAAGTGAAAAGAAGTCTTACTAATGGGTGAGTTAAAGAAGTGGAGAGATGAGAAGTGGGTACGCATCGGAACGGATGGGTCAATAAAGGGTGCTTGTGGCACAAGCAAGGATAAGAAGAACCCTGACCGCTGTCTGCCACTTGCTAAGGCTAAGTCAATGACTAAGTCTGAGAGAGCAAAGACTGCTCGTAAGAAAAAGAGAGCAGGAAGAAAAGGTAAAACTGTCGTGGCTAATACTAAGGCAGGTAAAGTAACTAAAAAATATACAGGATAATGCCAATACCATCAGGGACAAAATTTCACGGAGTAGCACCGGGAGTAGAAACGGAGAACAAAGGTTCTTCACAGGCTAACGCAATGAGAGATGCGTACACCATTGATGAGTTGTGTCAGTCTTGCACAGAGTCAATTACAAAACTTGAGCCTGTATTATTTGCGAATGCTTCAGCAGGAGGAACATCAACACTTACTCAAATGGTTAACGTAGTTGATTTTGATTGGACAGGTGGTTCAGGAACGTATACTATTACTCTTCCAAGTGCAACTGCGATTCCCTATAGAGCAATTCGTTTTGTAAACAACAGTACAGTTACTGCAAGTAATAAAATAGCGATTGCTGCACCTTCGGGTGAAACAATAGATGGAGGTGCTTCATATGAAATTAACAAAGCATATAACGGATGTGCAGTTTGGTCTGATGGTACTGAATGGATAGTAATACAAGCTAAATCAACATAACTATGGCAACGAAAAGTAAAATGAAATGCAATCGGGTAATGAGGTCCGATAGAGCAGGTAAGAAAAAAATGGTTAAGGCTTGTGCCGGTGGCAAGGAGAAGTTAATTCACTTTGGTGCTAAGGGATATGGTCACAACTATTCTGCTGCTGCACGAAAGTCATTTAAGGCTAGACACAAGTGTGGTACGGCAACAAACAAGTTAAGTGCACGTTATTGGTCTTGTAAGAAATTATGGGCAGGAAAAGGTGGTTCAACTAAGAGTTCACCAAAAAGTAGACAAGGAAAATATTAGTATATTTGCAACAATGGGAAAACTATTAATAAAAGCAGGTATGTGGATTCAGAACGAGTGGTGCAAGTTCCAATGTAAATGGAACGCTAATATGTTGAGTCTTATGTTTGACGTGACTAAGTGTCCAAATAAAGAATGTAAATGCAAATGAAATCAAAAGGATTAGGAGATACAGTAGAAAAAATTACAAAAGCAACCGGAATAAAAAAAGTTGTAGACAAGGTAGCTAAAGCCACAGGGAAGTCTTGTGGATGTGCTGAAAGAAAGGATACACTAAATAGAATATTCCCTTATAATAAATAAGATTATGATGACATACAGAGAATCAACACCATTAGCAGCCTCCCCAACACAAGGTATGGGAAGAGGAAAAAGACAAGTTAGAAGAGCAGCTAGAAAATCTAAAAGATGTGCCCGAAAAGTAAGGGGAATATGTGCTGCATTTGGAAATGTATTTATTAGATAAAAAAAATTATGGCTATTATACCAAGTAACACACAGTTTAGAGGAGACACAACAGGTGTCACCATAGTAGATAAAGGCTCATCTTCAACAAATGCAAGAGCAGAGTATTTTACAATGCAAGACATTGCAGATACTGTTGGCGGTGTTCCTGCTGATAATATATCAGGCACAGGTACAGCTAATAAGGTCGCTAAGTTTATTAACAATACTGCTACAGGTGCACATACAATTGCAGACAGCTTACTAAACGACAACGGAACATCTGTTTGGAATACAGGAGCAGGAAGTGTAATAACTAACGCTGCATTTGGTAATGATGCGTTAATAAGTAATACAACAGGTGCTCAAAACACAGCAATGGGTTCTCGGGCATTACTTACTAATACTACAGGTAATTTTAATACTGCAATAGGTCAAAGAGCTTTACTTTTAAATACAACAGGTAGTAATAATACTGCATCGGGGTATCAATCATTAAATTCAAATACCACAGGACTTAACAATACTGCTAATGGTTATCAAGCATTACTAGTTAACGCCACAGGTAATAACAACACCGCAAGTGGTTATCAAGCATTACGTAGTAATACAACAGGTGCAAGTAACACAGCAAGTGGGTATCTAGCATTATATTCAAACACCACAGGTTCTAATAACGTTGCAATGGGGCAATTAGCATTATATGCTAACACAGGAGGTGTTAACAACACCGCAAGTGGGTATCAAGCATTATTCTCTAATACCACAGGTTATAACAACACCGCAAGTGGTAGGGAAGCATTATATAGTAATTCAACAGGTTTTAGAAATACCGCAAGTGGGTATCAAGCATTATATTCCAACACCACAGGAAGTGATAATACCGCAAATGGGTATTTAGCATTATATTCTAACACCACAGGTTCTAACAATGTCGCAAATGGTTATGGGGCATTATATGCTAACACTACAGGTAATAACAATACCGCAAGTGGTTATCTATCATTATATACAAACACCACAGGTGGTGATAACACCGCAAGTGGTTATCAAGCATTATATTCAAATACTACAGGTTCAAGTAACACCGCAAGTGGTAGAGAAGCATTATATACTAATACTACAGGTTCAAATAACACCGCAAGTGGTGTTAGAGCATTATATTCAAATACTACAGGTGGTAATAACACAGCAAGTGGTTATCAAGCATTAGTTTCAAACACTACAGGTGCTAATAACACCTCAAATGGTTTTAGAGCATTATATTTAAACACTACAGGAAGTCAAAACACAGCTTTTGGTAATGCTTCATTATTTAGTAACTCAACAGGTGCTAATAATACAGCAGTTGGATTTGAAGCGTTAGCATCTAACACCGTAGGTGCTAATAATACAGCAGTAGGTAGACAAGCATTATTATTTAACACTACAGGTTCAAGTAACACAGCAAGTGGTTTACAAGCATTATATTCAAACACTACAGGGATTAATAATACCGCAAGTGGATATCTATCATTAGCTGCTAACACTACAGGTTCAAGTAACACCGCATTAGGTAGAGATACAGTTAGCGGCAACTTTAGTGGGAGTGTTATTTTAGGTTTAGGTGCAACAGCAACAGCAGATAATCAATTTGTTGTAGGTAGTGTAGGTGTGAACGCAGGAACAGTTGTAACAGCAGCACAAGCACAAGCAAAATATTGGGAAGTTGAAATAAACGGAGTAACAGAAAGAATATTATTAGCATAAATTATTAAATTTGTAAAATGAAAAATTATACTTGGAAAGTCACCAATCTATACACTATAGATACAGACAAAGAAACAGATTACGTTGTAGATGCAATATACGAAGTGGTAGGAACAGAAGAAAGTGGAGGCGAGACCTACACAGCTTCATTGAGCGGAACAGCTTCATTTGAAGTGGTACAGGGCGAAAGCTTTACACCTTACGCAGACTTAACCGATGCAATGGTTGTAGGATGGGTTAAAGAGGAACTAGGAGAAGACGGAGTTTCAAATTATGAAGCATCAGTTGGCGGAATGATTGACAGCGAGATTACACCTCCTGTTAGTCCTGAGAACACTCCTTTACCTTGGTAAATAAATAATAACTAATTAAATTAAATGAAAGAAAGTAAGCAAACAATCGTAACGGCATTAAACCTAGCAATTCAAAAGGGATGTTATAGTTTAGATGACGTAGCTGCAATCGTGGATGCAATAAGAGATGTATTCCCGGCAGAAGAAGAAAAAGAAGAAGAATAAATTATGGCATATCAAAAATTACAAGCATATAGAGCAGCAGCAGTTACGCCATCTGACACGGCTGAGATACCAACAGTAGGTGGAGGAGATGGAGTAAACAATGGATGTGTTCTTTACGTTGGTGTTGCAGGAGACCTTAAGGTCACAACATCAGGTGGAGATGACGTTACATTTAAAAACGCACCTGTAGGATTTATTCCTGTACAGGTTGTAAAAGTTTTCGCAACAGGAACAGCAGCATCTGAGATTATTGCTCTTTGGTAAATGATAGGACTTCTAATAGGCATATCAAACGCACTAACAGGGCAGGGTGGAGACGTAGGTCCGGGAGCAAAAATTGCTAACGACTACAAGGCTCGTGTCATTGCAGATGGAGGAGTGGTAGAGTCACTTGATTGTGTGATAGATATAATTAACAATTTAGATGCGATATGAGTTTATTAGACAAGGCAAGTTTAGTTCAGATACCAAGTGGCTACGGAGATGGTAAGCTATACTCGGTAAAACCTACTCCAACGTATGGGAGTGAGTTAATTACTAATGGGGATTTTAGTAGCGATAGTGATTGGTCATTGGGTAGTGGATGGAGTATAGGAAGTGGCTCGTTAAATGCTATTGGTGCGGGTAATTATGCAGTACAAACTAACGTATTAGCACAAAGCACTAATGCTATTTTAAAAGTACAATGGACACAAACTATTACATCGGGTACGAGATTAAGATTTTTTCCAAGAAATTATAATGATGGCGGTGGTGAAACTGTGTTGAGTGGAAGTGCAACTGATGGCGGTGTTTATAATAATAGTAACTGTGTTGGTAGCGGTACATATACAATCTATGTAAGTGTTACAAATGGTTATTCATTTAAATTATTGGCAGAGTCGGGTAATAACGCAACAGTAGACAACGTATCTGTTAAAGAAGTTTTAGTTGCAGATGGCGACTTTGATTTCTCTCGTGCATCAAGCGGAACGAGGGTAAATAGTGAGGGGTTGATAGAGACTGCTCAAATAGTTAGCGAAACAGAATTAATAACTAATGGAGATTTTGCGACTACTATACCTTTAGGAAATATAGGAAGTGGTTGGGGTGGTATTAATGGAGATGTTGTTTATTATGATGGAGGAGTTAAATTAACAAGAGTATCGAGTACAAATAGAGTAAGAGCATTAACAATTACGGGAAGTAGTGATGTTTTAACACAAGGAAAACAATATTTATTAAGTTATAGTGTTTTAGAAAACAATAATTGCACAGTTTTTAAAGTGTATCACGGAGGTTCTTACACTACTTTAACTAATACTGTAGGAAGTCATACTGTATATTTTACACAAGGTTTAAGCAACCAAGTTCTTCAATTCTTAAATGATACTAATAATTCTAATATAACAATCGACAACATTTCAGTCAAAGAAGTATTTGAAAACGATGTTCCTCGCTTGGATTATAGCGATGGAAGTTGTGCAAGTTTATTACTTGAAGGACAGTCAACAAATTTAGTTACCTATAGCGAGGATTTTAGTGATAGTAGTTGGGATAAACTTGGGACAACTGTGGTTGCAGATGCAGCTATTAGCCCAAGTGGTTTAATGAATGGGTATAAGGTAGTCTCAAATACTGCAAACGCAGAGCACAATATAAGGCGAAGTATATTACCAACCGCTACTGAATCAATAAGTGTTTTTGCTAAACAAGCGGGTTGGAAATATTTTTTTTATAGATTAAATCTATCTGGAGTGTGGCATAATACTATTTTTGATTTAGAAGATGGAGTAGTGACGCTAAACGAGAGCGGTAGTGAATACAGTATTGAGGATTATGGTAATGGATGGTATAGATGCGTTTTAAATGTAGCAAATAGAACCCACAATTTAGTGCAATTTGGAATATCTAAACATTCAAATAGTCATATTTCACAAGGAGATGGAACAAGTGGTGTTTTTATGTGGGGAGCACAACTTGAAAGTGGCGATTATAGCACCTCATACATCCCTTCAAATAGTGGCTCATCTACAACTCGCACCGCAGATGTATGCAACAATGCTGGGACTTCTGCGACGTTTAATTCAGAATCTGGGGTTTTATTTGCAGAAATAGCAGCGTTGGTAGATGATGGTACAAGTAGAAGAATTAGTTTAGCTAAAGATGTTAATAATAAAGTAAATTTAGTTTTATCAACAGTAAGCAATACAATACAAGCAATAGTAATATCTAGTGGAAGTGTACAATTTAATCAAAGTTTTGCAATATCAGATACTAATAAATTTAATAAAATAGCAATAAAATACAAAGTTAATGATTTTGCTCTATGGATAAATGGGGTTGAAGTAGCAACGGATACAAGTGGAAATACTTTTTCAAGTGAAGAACTTACTACACTAACATTTGACAACGCTACGGGTACAAGTCCTTTCTACGGAAAATGCAAACAACTAATAGTATTTAATGAGGCGTTGAGTGATGAGGAGCTTTCGGATTTGACAGGACAAGTAAACACTAGCTTTGCTGAATTAGCAGCATATAACAATTACACTATACTATAATGGCAGAACCAACAATACAATTAGGAGGAGGAAATTGGGCAGGTAAGTCAGGAAACTTACTTGGATACTACGAGCAGAATAAAAAGTTCTACGCAGAAGACTTTACTTTTTCAAGAAGCACAACGGGGACTTACACAGATAAAGAAGGATACATCCAAGAGATGCCGTACAATTTAAGCACAAATAGTCAACCGACAAGTGGCGTTGGTTTTCAAACGGAGGTAGTATTTCAGCAAACTGACATTTACGATTGGAATGGCGTTTATTATGGTGACAATACTGTTAGACGAATAGCATTTTTCCCAAACACAACAATAGTTGGTCAAACATATACTTTTTCTGTTTTTGTTAAATTAACAGATGGAAGCACACCAAGCGTAGGCAATAGTTCAACTGATGATTTTAGAATGTGGAATGGTGCAGAGACAACTAATTCGTTAACTATAACTGACTTGGGTAATGGTATTTTTAGATGTTCGGTTGTAAGGGCTGCAACTTCAATAAACACAAACGTGGCGATTGAAAAACAAACTTACAATTCTGCAAAAACATTTGAGGTTAGTGGATACCAAGTAAACAAAGGCACATCCGCAAAGACATATTTTCCAACGACAACGAGGTTAAATATGCCTCGCGTTGACTACCTTAACAACACCAATGGCTCACTAATTTTAGAACCGCAGTCAACTAATTTGGTTACAGATAGCCAAAACTATAACAGCACTTATTGGGGTAAGCAACGAGGTATTTTGTCAGATGGAGGTGTTGGTTTATTTTATTTAAGCCCAACATCCAATGTTATTAAGTATGAGGTAACACAAACTCAATACAATCAAATGTATTATAGGTTGCCATCAAATGTAACAATAGGAAACACATATACGCAGCAAGGATATGTAAAATGTGACGATGCACCTTATATACATTTTCAAGTAAGTCCAATAACTAATAATCCGAAAGTTGTTTGGGATAACGTAAACAAAGAGGTAATAACGTCACCTTCGTCTATTGATAGTGTAAATATTATATCTTTAAGTGATGGTTGGATAAAAGCTGAAATAACGTATACTGCAAGTCAAGCGAGTATATATGCCTCAATAAAAACTTATTTTTCAACAAGCTCATCGAGTTTTTATGCGGGAGTGCCTATTGGTACAATAGCTTATCAGACTTTTGTTCAAGTAGAAAACCTACCCTACGCAACATCGTACATCCCAACTTCAGGCTCATCCGTT
>Ga0208792_1000778_pt1 | contig 11367 bp, 11 predicted proteins | sample 14_taG_FD_184087 | JGI IMG/M metagenome (GOLD analysis project Ga0208792, IMG submission 184087) | Marine viral communities from the Subarctic Pacific Ocean - 14_ETSP_OMZ_AT15311 metaG (SPAdes) (version 2) | ecosystem: Environmental > Aquatic > Marine > Oceanic | place: Pacific Ocean | collected...
TATTATTAACTGTTGTTGTCCCTGTTATGTCGAAGCTCTTTCCTGCACCAAGCGTAAGTGACGATGCACTAGCCACGTCCGACCCCTTCTCATCATACAAGTGTGAGGGAACCGAACCATTCGTGATTATTGTTCCGTCTGCTGCATAAGCAACCTCGCTCGTTCCACCGTCCGCACTCACAGCATTTGTGTTGGTAGCGGTTGTTACCGAACTGTTGGCTCCTATCTCCACAAGAGCTGCACGCTTTGCTTTTACAACATAATCACTCGTTACTTCTCCGTATAGATGTGGCAAGAATACTGCACCACCCAGAAGCTTGTCATTCACGTTTACAAGAACAGCCTCGGTGTTTGAAGCCGATACTGTTCCTGAACCGTTTTCAAATAACCATATGTCCTCGTCTCCGATACCGTCCCCGTTGAATACCGTACCACCCTCAATGAAGATACCGTTTGACCCTAGACCTCTAAACACGATACGTCCGAGTGAGTTAACCTTAGCTCCGATCTGAATCGGGATATAGTCTGCGTTTGCCACACAATTCTCTGTATCAAATACAGTACCCTGATCCCATCTGTTGAACCCGTCATTTGTAAGTGTGTGGAATCCTCGTGAAGCGTTACCGATGTTCGCAATATAACAATTACTTGCGAATGCCCGACCGAATCCACCAGATTGAAAACGGTTGATGTGTGAGTGACATTCCTTGATCTCCACCTTATCTGTAGCAAGGAAGAAGAAGACTTTGTTCCCTGTAAATTTCAAATTATAAATATTGAGCTGTACCGACCCAAGTGCTACCACTGTATTATCTAAATTGATAGTCGTGTTCTGACTAATAAGTGTGATGTCGTCTGCTGTTGTAGGTGCTGCTATAGCAAGGTTTGTTCCTTGGTTTATCCATAGCCTGTTACCTGTATTACGCCATACCCAACCGATACGCCCATTTGCTGCGCCTCCATCATAGCGGATCATGCGTCCACGCCATTCGTTATTGGACAGTGCTGCTCCATCTACTGTTACTGATACGAGTTCATCTTCCGTCGCGTGATGCACCGTTGTAATGTTTCGTGTTTCCTCGTCTGACTCCGTACCCTGAATCGTTATGTAGTTCATCTGAGTGAGGATCGTTGGAAGCCCAAAAGTACCAGTACCTAGCTGGATTGTTACTGCTGAACCGTTATTGATACCAATAAGCTGCATCGCCTTCTCTACGGTAGCGAACGGGTTGCCTGACGACCCATCACCTGTATCGTCATTACCAGTTGTTTCAACATAAATAGTAGACGGCGTGAATGACGGCGTATTGTATGGGCGATAAGTGTCTTCAACGTAATCAGCGAGAGCACTGATTAATTCTGGGTCATTGAGTATCGGATGATCACCTCGTATTAAACCTGATATGGACTCACGAGCCATAAACTTATTTTATTAGAATATCGAACCCTGCTATAGACGCGATATCTTCTAGGGCCGACTGTTTAGATGTAGCGGCAGACTTTTTTAGGTGGTACACCGCCGTATTGTTCCACGTGGAACGCTCTGAGTAATCATAGTCAGCACCCAATATATCGAGTACGTCCTGATGATTGTTTTTGATGTCGAAGTTTGTGCAAGTAATAGTCATATTATGCGATTCCGTATGCTCGGGTCTCAAGAGCACCCTTGTAATTCCTTAGCTGGTGTAGCTGAGCTGCTTGTGGGTTAATGAGGAATACTGGTCGTAGCCCTACTGTCGCCCCTGGTAAGTTCGTGCTGAGTGTAGCGGAAGCTGCAACGGTTCCGTCTGCGTTACGTATCCTCACAACAACGCTTGTAGACGATGCTGCGTCCACCTCGAACGTGTAGAGCGTATTCGCTGCCACCGTTACAGTTGAATCTGTAATGTTTTGTGTTGTCCCGTCATCCTCTAGGAATTGGAAGGTCGTGTCCGCTCGTCCTGTGCTGTACTGCAGCCCAATACCCGAAACAGTAAAGTCGTCTGCATCAGATACGTCTCCAAGTGCTGTAATATCTGCAAGTCCTACGAACATTCTTAGGTTCGTTACCGCCGCTGGTAGTAAGAATGTATGAGAAAAGAACGGCTTGTGATCAAGACGTGTTTTGTCTACCTGCTCATACCAGCCTTGGTCTGCTCCTGAAACTGTAGAAAAGTCCTGCTCGAAGTACACGCCATACTCGTCCATTGCGTTTCGTCCGGTCGAGTCTGTAAATGCTGCAGTGTTCATGAGTCCGCCGAGTTCCATTGATGTAGCAGCCCCAACGTAGTCATTGTTCGGGATCATCCAACCACGACCCTTCTCCGTTGCTCTTGTTATTTGATTTTGGACGGCTGCTTGTAATAAACCTCCGCCTGGTGCAGAAAACCCCATAGTCTAGTTGTCTGTATAAATTAGGTTTACCGTTAGTCCCGTTGTCGGGTCTGTATTACCTGTAGCTGTAGTAGTACATGCGTAGGTAAGTGCAGTTCTGAAGTCTATCCCGTGTGGCGACAACGTAAGCTCAAAAGCTCCTCGCTTTGTTCCGTTCCCTGCTGGTACAAGAATACCAAGCTTTGGCGTTGTTGTTCCTACCGTTACATCAGCAGCGGCAGCATCAAAGAGCTGCAAGAAAGCATCTGCATCGTCTAAGTTGCTTACTACCGCACTGAGCAATCGACACGGATTTGCTGAGCCAACCTGCGCTGTATTGTCTCCGTCTGCATCGAATGTTGTGTCTATTCGTACGTGTTTATGTGGATCTGGCATAGTTTTATTTTATGTAATTAGGGGGATCGCTCCCCCGTTCAATTATCTTTATGCAACTGTTGCTTCACCACCGATGAAGTACCACGCTCCTGCTGTAAACAACAGGTGTGCTGAGTCTCCTAGATCAGTAAATGTAACTGTTGTATTTGCTCCAGCTAGGTTTGTTGGAGTAAGTACTGCTGTATCCCCTCCTGCTCCTTCTGCAACGTATACAACGTGCAAGTGTTGACCTTCTGCCCCATCTGCGAGCGTAAGCGCGTCACCTGTTCCTGTAGTTGTAACCTCATGAATTGATCCAGTAATCGCTACTGCTCCTGCTCCTGATGACGTAGTCGTACCTGGCGTTCCCCATGTTCCAGCTGCAGACGTAACCTCACCGCTTGAGTTAATTACTTCTACTCCTGCCACGTGAAGTGGTCCTGATAAATGTGTAGCTCCCATATAATTTTTTTACTTAATGTATACACCTTCCGGCTTTCCTGCTCTGGGCGAGCGTCTAACAGAATTAAAGTCCCCTAATGGGGTGTTTTAGGTACACCCCGAACCTGTATAATTGAGGCTTATACTGTTCCGTTTGTTGCAACTGCACCTTCATAAGTGAGCGCACCAAGAGTTTCTCGGTATTCTCCTTTATAAATATATGCGTTGTTACGTTGGTACTCGTAAGAAACGAGGTCTGTACCAATTCCTTGTCGAACGAATCGGTATGCTGAGTGGTTGCGTCCAAGTAGGAATGCAGCCGTATCAGATCCTCCAGCAGCAGCACCAAGGTATGGTGATTGCTTCAAGAAGATTCCGTACTTAGCAGAGTATACGTTCATGTCGTTGTCTGCTGTTGCAGATCGTAGTTCTGACTCCAAGATCTCACTAGCATCTTTGTAGAGTGCTGGTGGTACTAGAAGACAGTGAGGGTTAGCTCCTCGAACAACACCACGCTGGTTCAACTGCTCACGAAGTGAGATGATAAGCGTTTCGAGTGAAGCTTCAGTTAGAACACCTGTTTCTAGGTTGTCTACTGTATCTCCGTTTCGGTTAGTGTGTGAATCTGAGAACCATGCCTGCCCGTCAACAGTAGTTTCTGTTGTGAATGAGTTTCGGAATAGGCTCATAGCTGTGTCATCTTGAGAGATGCGAGCCATTTCACCCATATCTTTAATCATGCGACTTACTGTGCTGTGCATGTCATCGTCAAAGAAGTTCTTTGAGATGTCCACGGACTTAGCGTAGTTGCTGATTGTAAACGTCTTTTGATCGTCAACGCTAGGGTTGTCGCTCGGTACGTCTTGCAGTTCTGCACGAGTTTCCCACTTCCCTACTCCTGCGAATACTTCCATGATCTCGGCTGACTTATCAGAACTTTCCTGTTGGAAAATAACTGAGTCAGACGCACGAGCTTCTTCTGGAGCTTGGTCGCCATCGTAAGACTGCATGAACACCTCGTCGAGTGCTGTCTTTACTGTGTTTGTTGATACACCTGAATTTAGTGACATATCTTATAACATTATGAATTAAACGGCACTTCCCCAGAAACAAACTTGAGAACGAACAGCGAAGTCAATGTCTCCATTGTCGATGTTTACGTCTAAGATGCTGAGTCCGTGTACATTATCATCAGCTCCTTCATTCTCATCTACGGTAAATGTACCTGTAGTGAGATCAAAACAAACTGAATCATATAGAACGCCAAGTCGTTCTGCTGCTGTATCTACATTAGCTGGTGTAGTTGCAGCGCAACGCATGACAGTAATTCCAGGAACTGGAATGAATAGGTTGACCGCTCCATCGGCAGTTGAAGTTTCTGTAGATTCTGCTTGTGCAATACCTGCAAAAAGATCTGTTCCGATTTCTGGGTCTCCTGTAGCAAGAATGATTACATCGTTTCCACCTTCTGCACCACGAATCTTACAAGGTTCACCAGCTTTAATTGTTGCTGATGCACTTGAAGTTGTGCGGTCTTCTACATAGAACTCTCGTGTAGATACATTCTTAGGCTCTAAGAGCTTAACGTCGTATTTAGCCATATTTAATTTATTATTTAATCAACTTTGACACCGTATTGTCTAAGAAAAGCCTTCTCTTTCTTGTTGTATTTTGGTTTGTTTGCCGCCCCCTCCTCGACAGAACTTCGTACCTGCGTTGAGGTATTCTCGAGTGCCTGCTTTTCGGCAAGCGACTTTCTAGCCTTACGTTCGGCTTCTGCCTGAACCTTTGACTTGTTCGCCATAATACGAGCCAGTTTAATGTCTTCCTGAATCTTGCGTCTTGTGAATCCGCTAGGTTGCAACCGCTCATTATAGTAGTGCTTAACGACCTCTCGCTCGTCTGCGTTCTCTACTAAATCAAATAGTTGCTCCTCTATCTCATCGTCAATACGCTTTTTTTCAATCCGACTGAGTGCTTTGTCTAGACCGGTGTCCTGTGAAACATCTTCGGTTTCCACTTGCTTGCGCTTCTTTCGTTCTTCACGAAGTGCGCCTGCTTGTTTCCTGCTTACATCTGCGAGCTTTTCGTTTTCAGCTCGTAGACGGTCTGCTTCCCCTTTCCAATCAACAGATTCTTCTTGAGTTTCTGTATCTGGGCTTGTTACATTTGTTTCTTCTGTAACATCTTTTGTATCCTCATTTAACGACATAGGTTGTCTGTGCTGTCTTTTTACGCCTTCAGCGTTAGGCAGTTAAAGTTAAAGCCCCACCTTTTGAGAGACGGGGCTTGCCAATGAATGAAGCAAAAGGCTGGTAAAACTCCATTCAGGGGCAAGCTCCACCCCTCAACTTTTTTTATCAGCCTTTGTATTTAATTGTCTTAGATACGCAAATCGTTTCTCCAGCGTATCCACTGCATGTATTATACCACGATTAAAAGCAATATCGCTATTGACGTTTGTTTGTCGAACCAAACGCATACCTGCCTCGTTCTTTATGCGGTTCAATTCGTTCTTCACAAGCTCTGACTTTGTAACGAGATTTGTATGTTCAAAGTATTCCCTACGCTCCTTGCCGTATAGGTCTTTGAGTTCAACAACGGGTAACATTATCCCTCGAAATACTGTCTTCGTTATGAACCAATATATTATCAGCCTTATTTTTTCCATACTATACGACTAGGTCTGGTGCTTGTTGTGTTAGTGATTGATCTAATTGCGGACTATTCGCTGGTAATTGAAGTGTCTGACCAGGTTGTTGCGGTGCTTGAGTGATCTGCGGTTGCCGTACCATCTCGTCCGGATCGTCTCCTAATGCCTCTACAAGTCGTTTGGTGTTCACCGCTTGATCGATAAGCTCATTCTGTGCATAGAGCCTGTACTTGCTGAATACTCTTGATACTCGGCTGGCATGTGTTCTATTCACACGCTTAACGGTTGAGATGCTCATGTGGAATCTGTAATCGTTCACCTTGTCCTTGTTCACGAACACGAAATCAACGTCTTCTCCCTTCTTCTCTGTTATCTCCTCTGCTCTTAATAGGTCTGCTGATGTAGGTAATTCTCCAGCAGCAATGAACTTGATCTGCCTGTTACCGTTGTTCCCTGCCTTGGTCTTCACGTCATTAAGCACAACACGCCTGTAATCCTCGTCATTCGTCAAGAACCATAGGATGTTTTTAATGCGTAGGTGTGCATGCTGAATAAGCAAGTTTCCAACGAACTGATCGTTGTAGTCCTGTACACGCTCGGCTGAACCAACAACGGCTCTTACCTCTGTAGCTGTCGGGTCTCCCTGTGGTTGCTGTCCTGTAAGGAGTGGGTCTACACTGTTCTCGTCTATCTGCCTTTCCGCTAGGCTTAGTACGTTGAACTCTGATTGACCAATTCCCTGTGTTATCTCTCGTATAGTTTCGATGGTATCTGTCTCTTCCTTTACAGCTATGCTTCCAGGAACGATAAGGTCTGTGCCTCCAAGCTCTGCATTTGTAGTAAATAGTGGCGGTTTGATCTTCAGCTTTGTAGCATCGAAGAACATTCGATATAGCTCGTTCACCATCTCTTGCTCGTCCCAGTTCTTGTTTGGTAGTGAGTCTCCCCAGTAGAACCTAGAGTCTGCATGTAATTCAAATACTGACTTGGAGAATGGATACTCTTTGTGTGTGAATGGGAATGGGTTTATGACCGGAGTCATAAGAACACCGTTTACCACGATTGCGTATAGGTCCCTTGATTTGTTCCAGTAATAAACAATTTCCACGCTGTTATCGTCCGTGTCTTCTTCTGTTTGCCTTTCCTCTGATTCGTTGCTGTCGTCAAGATAATGATCGTTCCCCGGCTTTACATACTGCCAGTTCGGATACTTTGCCATTTGCTCCTCTGCATTCTCGTAGGTTGTTGTCTTCCTACGAATAACATACGGCTGTTCCTGAATCTCATGTGTCCATATATCACCAACAAACATTTCGCTGTTTGGTGCGAACTCTGCTCTACATCCTTTGAATGTTGTTCTGCTTGCCTTCTCGTATATCGTTTCCCCTGTTTCAAGGTCTAGGTCTGTGATCTCGTATACATCACGCTTGTCCCAAACTATATCTTCATAGATGTGTACTGTTCCTGTAACGATAAGCTCTAAAAGAACCTTCATCATCTTGTAATCAAAGTTCTCTCGTTCTAGTGACCAGTAGTAAACATCGTCTGCTACTTGGCTCATTGCTCTGTCCAGTCTTTCCTCTAGGTCTTTTGCTGCAATGTCTATACCAACTCCAGATGCCAAAAATCCAGCAATCATCGCTGTTACTTTGTTTCTTGTCTTCTTCTTAAACACCCTAGACTTCCATTCGTCGTCGGTAGAGTCTGGTTCTTCAACGTATCCATTGTAATGATCCCTGCTCATTTGCATGAAATCATCTATGGTTTTATTCCTAAGATGTCGCCAAGGTGTGTCCTTTAGCGTCTTTGCACTGATCCAATCAGATGATACTTGAGCAAGTAATGCCTCCTGCTCCTCTGTTGGCTTGTACTTTTTTTCTTCTGCACTGTCTCGTTTGGCTTGTAATGATGAACTCATAATAATCTACCAGCCTTTTGATAGATTATGTTTCCTCTTTATTATAGCACTAATATCCGTGTCGAACTACTATGCCTGTTTTTCTGTTCGGTTTTATGTCTACCATTCCGTATCTGGTCGCATCCATGCAGTTGTGTGCAATCACACCATTTGCAAGCATACAGTGCGTTCCTTCCACCTCTAAATTATACACTATATCTTTGCGTCCTCTGGTAATCCTTTCAATCGTCTTCGTCTCGCCTTCATTTTGCAGTTCTGGTGACAAAACCTTGCGGATGAACGTGGGCAGCGTGTTGTAAACATCCCATGGCAGTGTGCGCACTCTTTCTCTAAGTGTTCTCTTTTCTCCCACGACTTCTTTCCAAGCCACTTGTGAAACGCTATCCCCTCTTCTGACCCATGCCACTTCGATGCGAGTGGTCGTATCTTCTCGATCCACTCTCTCTGCCGTTGTCGCCTCTCCGGTGTCATGTGTTTGCTCAGATGTTCTGCCCTGTGAACCATCTCCAGATTCGACAGGCTGTTGTTGTCCCTGTTGTGATCCCTGTGGTGTATGTGCATGTTTGCAGGTATCTCTCCGTTCACATGCTTCCAAACAGCCCTGTGTAGGAACACTTGCTTTCCGTACAAATACCCCTTGTAGTATCTTTCTCCATTGAACTTTGTGAATACCTTTCCAAGAAACTCTTGTTTTGTTTCGTTTATAATCGTCACCATACATAACGGATTGTATCAAATCCTTATGATTGAGTAAACCTGCTTCTTTCCATTCGCCATTTGGTAATAGCAATAGGTGGTCCGGTGTAACACACAGCTCCGTGCCGTCGGTAAAGTGTATAGTGATTGTCTCTGCGTCCTCTCTGGTCGCTCTTACATCCTTAAACCGCTTAACAAGCCCCCCTCTTGTGTATAGAAAGCCTGATTGCCCTACAAGCTGATCTATGCGTTTTTTACCTTTTGTGGTGTGTATAAGCGTTTCTGGTGCAAAACAGTGATTCCACAAGTCCTCCGGTTCATTTAATATTCTACCATTTTTGTCTGTCTTCCATAAATAGTTCCGGTATTCTTTTATCAGGTTCACGCTTCGTTTCGTTACGCTGATTCTCTGGTCTTGCACATACTGAATGCCGAAGTTCACGCTTCCTTTCCCCTTTGGTGCTGGTGTTATGTTTACTCCGTAACTCCGTATCTCGTCTATGCTCTTTGGCTCTGCTGAGTCTGCTCGAACTAGTGTTGTGTCTTCCTGTGATTTGATGATGTCTGCTATTTGTTTATTGCTGAGTCCCTTCTGGTAGCAAATCTCATCTAGTATGTACCCCCCGTTGTAATAATAAATATCAATGATAGCTGTTGGATCATTACTATATCCGAAGTCCATCCCTCGCCTTACCAGCCTAGCCTCGTGCGGTATGTCGTCCACGATACGCCAACCAGTAAATACACGCCCTTGTACCTCTCCGAGTTGACCTAGTCCGTACACTTGCCACCAGTTCGTATTGTTCTTTCGTTTCTCAATAGCGTCCACGATCTGCTGATCCAGTGCTTCGTTGTCCTTGTATGTAAGGATGATATGTTCTACGTCGTCTCTTAGCCCCTGTACTTCTGTGTAGAACCAAAACTCATTGGACGGATTCCAGTCAAGGAATACAAACTGCTTTGTTCGTACCTCTAGCTGTTCAAATGCTTCTAGCGATATATTGTTACACTCGTTCATGAACAGCCTGTCACGCCTTGCTCCCCTTAGCTTATCTCCGTTATCAGTTGAAAAGAACTCTATCTGGCTTCCGGTCTCGAACGTGTATATCTTATCTGATGCACTCCAGTTGTCCTGCTTCCAGTATCCATGTGTTTGCATGATGTTCTTAAAGTCCCTGATTGCTCCACGTTTCAAGTGAGGGATTGATTCTGCTACAACGCTAGTCAGTGTAGGCTTTGCGTCTGTTTGTGCCATTGCAATCAAATATAACAAGATAGATATGGTCTTGCTTGCTGAAGTACCGCCCTGGATCGCTCTAATCCTTTTGTTCAGTGCTTTGATCTTCGTTGTTGCTGTTGTCTCTTTGAACATTCATTATTGGAGTAGGTAAGTCTTTTCCGTCTGCACCGGTAAGCTCGCTTCTCTTAGAGTAGTTTTGTTTATCAAGCGTTTCCAGTGTGAACTTACTAGCATCTAGTACAGATCTTGTATATTCCTTGTCCTTTGGGTTGAGCTGTAATATCTCTTCCATACGGTCGTTAGCTAACCTTAGCTTTCTATCACGTCTCCAGCCCTCTATCTTATCTGCTATTCCTAAAACGTTGTCTGAATGATACACATAAAATGTATCTTCATTTATTCCGCTAACCCTCGCTGTTTCTTTAAGGTTCATTCCGTCCAAAACACAGTCCTTAATTTTTTTAAGGAGTTCTTTGTTTTCTAGCATTGGTTTTGGTCCTGGCTTCATAGACTATTCTTTGTCTTCAGTCTGCTCTTCTACGATACAAACTTCTGTCGTCAATACCATTATAGCAATAGATACGGCGTTTTCCAATGCAGATTTCGTTACCTTTACAGGGTCAACGATTCCTTCCGTAATCATATCGTCTACATATTCGTTGGTCTTTGCGTTGTATCCGGCGTTTCCTTCTGCTTGTTTTATGTTTGCTGTGATCAGTCCATCGTCTTCTCCTGCGTTCTTTGCTATGCGTCTGATGGGTGCTTCGGTTGCTTTTAATACAACATTCATTCCGTGCTTTTCTTCTTCTGTTAGGTCTTGCACGGTTATGCCTTGCGTCGCTCTGATGAGTGCTACGCCTCCACCTGCTACGATACCTTCTTCTGAAGCGGCTCTTGTGGCGTTGATTGCGTCTTCTACTCTATCCATCTTTTCACGCTGGTCTGCTTCTGTGTTTGCTCCAACCTTAATTACCCCGATACCTCCAGTCATCTTTGATAGTCTTTCTTCTAGTTTGGTTCGGTCGTGCTTTTTCGTACATTCGCTGATTCGTTTCTTCAGTTCTTCAGTTCGAGCTTCTATTGCTTCTTTGTTCTTTGCTGATCCGATAATTGTTGTTTGTCTTTCCTTTGCAATAACACGTTTAACCATGCCAAGGTGCTGTAAATCTACATCATCTAGCGATGCCATGCCTTCAGAGCCTACAAATTGACCGCCTGTAAGAACAGCTAGGTCTTCTAAGTATTCCTTCCGGAGTCTTCCGTAGTACGGTGCACGAACAGCTAATACGTCTATGTTTCCTTGTATCTTGTTCACTCCTAATATTCTTAGTACTTCATCATCGAGATGGTCTGCTACGATCAAGAGTTTCTTTGGCATTTTATTATCGGCGTTTGCTTTCAGTATTATTTCTAGCAATCGAACCGTTTGCTTCAGGTTCAGCTTTTCATCTGTAAGAATAACGGGAATGTCCTCATATTCTGCGGTCATTGTGCCTCTGTCGGTTACAAGGTAAGGCGACATGAATCCTGTATCGTAATTCACCCCCTCTGCAAACTCTGTTTCAATCTCTGTCGTTTGGGATTTGTCCATTGTTATCACTCCATGCTCACCCACCTTTTCCATCATGTCAGATATAATCTTTCCTATCTCTGGATCGTTCGCACTGATCGTTGCCACCTTCTCCAGATCCT
>Ga0208792_1000790_pt1 | contig 11258 bp, 25 predicted proteins | sample 14_taG_FD_184087 | JGI IMG/M metagenome (GOLD analysis project Ga0208792, IMG submission 184087) | Marine viral communities from the Subarctic Pacific Ocean - 14_ETSP_OMZ_AT15311 metaG (SPAdes) (version 2) | ecosystem: Environmental > Aquatic > Marine > Oceanic | place: Pacific Ocean | collected...
TTCTAGAACTGTCACAGGGTCTCACCCATGACCCTTCAAATACTGTATATTTACATTGTTCGCAACCGAGACACCCCACATGCCACGCAAGATCAACATCGACATGAATGCTCTCACATCATTCATCTCCACCAATTATGGTAACGAATTTGGTGGCGATGCTGTTCGTGCTGCTGCTGGTTCGTTTAACGTTTCCTACCCTACCATCATGAAACGTTTAGACCAGTACAAAGTGGGTCACGGTAAGTGGAACCTGAGTATTCAGGAGAAACTTGAGCAAACATATGAAGCACCTTCTGCTCCTGCTGTAGTTGAACCGACCACACAAAACTTAGTACCAGAGAAAGATGATACCTTCGTCCCTTTTGGTAACTATGGTGATCTCAAGAAGATTATTTCTTCTAACATCTTTTACCCTGTGTTTGTCACTGGGTTATCAGGTAATGGTAAAACTTTCAGTGTAGAGCAAGCATGTGCCGCTCTTGGGCGTGAATTAATTCGCATCAATATTACTATTGAAACTGATGAAGATGATCTTGTGGGCGGTTTCCGTCTGGTTGATGGTAATACTGTCTGGCACAATGGTCCTGTCATTGAGGCTCTTGAGCGTGGTGCTATTCTCCTTCTGGATGAAATCGATCTGGCATCCAATAAAATTATGTGTCTCCAGTCAATTCTTGAGGGCAAAGGTGTCTTCCTGAAGAAGACTGGACGTTATGTGAAACCTGCTGCTGGTTTCAATGTGATTGCTACCGCCAATACTAAAGGTAAAGGTTCTGATGATGGACGTTTCATCGGCACTAATGTGTTGAATGAAGCATTTCTTGAGCGTTTCGCATTGACCTTCGAGCAGGACTATCCTACTCCTAAGATCGAACAACGTATTCTTGAGGGTATTTCCCTTGATCTGGGGTTGACAGATCGCGAGTTTTGTGAGAAACTTGCTTCATGGGCTGATATTATTCGTAAGACCTTTAAAGATGGTGGCATTGATGAAGTGATCTCAACACGTCGTCTGGTCCACATCATCCGTGCCTACGCTATCTTCAACAAACGTATGAAGTCTATCGAGGTTTGTGTCAATCGTTTTGATGACGAAACTAAGACTTCATTCATTGAACTCTACGACAAACTTGATGCATCCGTGCATGAAGATATTACCGTAGATGCCGAACTCTTGACAAATTCTTGAATTTCGGTTACACTAAATAGATATCGTAGCACACTCAGTGTTACGATATATAACAAACGAGAGAACGTCGATCTCTCTTTCATCCGTAGGTTAAACTCTACGAGACATACTTAAAGGTAATTAAACAAAATGATTAAATCTGTATTCGCAGCCGCTGCTGCACTTTCAATGTCCGCTACTGCCGCACTTGCTGGACCCTACGTCAACGTAGAAGCAAACTCAGGATTCACGGGATCCGATTACAACGGCACAAATACTGACCTGCACGTAGGTTACGAAGATGCTATCGGTGAGAATGCATCATACTACGTCCAAGTTGGTGCTACTGTAGTCGCTCCTGACAGCGGCGAAGGCGATACTGTTCCCTCTGGTAAGGCAGGACTTGGCATCGGTCTTACAGACGCTCTGGGAGCATACGGCGAGATCAGTTTCGTCGGTTCAGGTGACAGCAATATCGACCGTGGTTATGGAACCAAGCTCGGTCTGAAGTATTCCTTCTGATATCTGCTATAATTTGGGGGTCTTCGGACCCTTTTTTACTGGAAGGTTGGCAGAGCGGTTTATTGCACCAGTCTTGAAAACTGGAGAGGGTCACACCTCCGTGAGTTCAAATCTCACATCTTCCTTTGGAGTTTAACTCCACCCCCATTATCTACATTTTTTCCATGAGCGATCTCAACCAAGTAGAAAACATTCTTTGCGACATTGATGGTCTTATTGGTGCTGCCATGGAGGCAGGAGACTGTGAAAATGCTAAAGCACTGGCAGAAGAATTCGGTGAGTGGTTTACAGATTATAATAATGACAAAGATATTGAAGTCATGTGCCTGGAGGTATTGAGCGAGCAATGATATATCAATACACCATTTTTGTGGTGGTTGCTATTTTTGTTTATTTAATTTTTACTGAACCCAACGCATCACTTTACATTGACTTACAAGTACAGGGAGCATGGATAAACATCCGTAGGTTCTTCCTGATTGCGAGAATGAAACCACGTCTCATGTATGACATGTGGGTCATGAGACGCATGGTTAATAAGATCAGAAAATCTAAGAAATAATGTGTTATAATTAGTGTAGTTGTTTTATCATTAGTGATGACTACCAATCATCTAATTAATTCGATTGTATATGAGATCCAATGCATCAATCCTGATGGAACACTTGATGCAGATCGTGTGAAAAAAGCGTCAAAGAAAATTGTATCTCTCGTAGAAGAGTACCAATCAAAACAAACTAAAAAACCCCAACGCTGGAGAGCATCTGACTAATGACAAGTAATATTTACAAAGAATATTGGGGGGAACCATCAAAAAAACAGTCATGGATTTTACCTGTAGATGGATGTTGTAATCACACTAATGGTGATGCTAGTATAACATTTCCTGATGATCTTATTGATGCTGTAGGTTGGAAGATTGGTGACACCATTGAGTGGGTTGACAATCATGATGGATCATTTACACTAAAGAAAATTAACTGATGGCAATTCGTAATCGCAAGGGTGAGACTGCTGGTGCTGAAGATGTAACACCTAAGCGTAAACCAGGTCGCCCTAAAAAAACTGAAGCAACATCAAACAAGAAAGTACGCACACCTAAAGGACCAGTAATTGATCCTCCCCGTGTTACTGACGGTCCATTTCATATGGTATTTCCTTACCATCTTCACTATAAGGACACTGATGGTAGCAATAGAAATTGCTATTTTCAATGCGAAGGTCACATGAACAATCACATCGAGAGGTACAAAGTTGACAGAAGAAAAGCAACAATCGGAGCAACAGAACCAAGGAATTGAAATTCCTGAGGGTGCAGAATTTATTGACGAATGTTTCTATGTCTGGGAAACTAGGTATGGATTGTATTCTACCATGACAAAGGAAGGTCGTCAGATGTTGACTGGTGGCACGAAAGATGGTGTTACTAAGATGACACGTTGGCACCTTAAATGCGAGCAGGATGGTACACTGCATCTATACACTAGAGTTGTGAATGTTACTATGGGTGTTAAATTATGATCTTAACTACAACTCGCAAGGTTGAAATGGATCCTAAGTTGATCGAACAACTTAAGGAAAAATTCATGACCCCTGAATATAAATTTCCAAAAGATGATTATATTAAAAATTCCGAAGATACTAACCCACCGGAAGATTATTTAAACACTCGGATATATTCGAGTTGGGATGATATGCAACTGCCACATTTTCCTGCTGATGTAGAATCATTTTACTATAACTTAGTTAGTGATGTCTTATCTGAGGTTGGATTACTAGGAAGAATTCATGCTGTTAACAGTAAGTGGTGTCAGATTTATACTCATGAGACTACCGGTCATGGCGTTCATACACACTGTGGCGGTCAAGAATTTATATCATGGGTGCATTTTGTATCAGCACCAACAGATCAGAAGTGTTTCTTCTTTGTTAATTCAGACTCAAAGAAAGTATATCCAGAGCAAGATAGTGGAACTGTATTGTTTTTTGCGCCATGGATGATGCATGGTGTGGAACCTGTAGAAGCAAGTGATAATCCTAGGATCGTTGTTGCTGGAAATATTGTTGCGAGACAGTATAAACCTGTCCCATATGCTGATTTGACATTTAACATCGAAAACAATCATGGTAAAGTTACATGGGAACCTACTGGAGATACTACTCATAACAAGTTCATAGATAGATGAGTATATGATTACATCCAATGTCTATGTTAGATTTCTTTAAGAAAGAAGAATATGATAGTGCTTTTGCATTTGCTGATAAACTTCTCGAACTTCAAGATCGTATAGAAGATCTTGAAAGAGCAAACTCTGAAAAGGATACTGCCTTGTTTGAATTAGAAAATCGACTACTATATGAGATTGACAGAATTCATCCAGTGCAGTATAATATAGTTGCTAAAGAAGACATTGATGCATAGTATACGTGATTACATTAAACTATATGAGAATATCTTCACTCCAGAAGAATGCTCCACAATTATTGATGAGTATAAAGATTGTCGTTACTGGCGTTCAGCAAGAATAGGATCTAAATCTGTTGAAGATCAAGATACCCGCAATTGCCAGATCATAAACACATCTGAGTTATGTGTTATCAATGAAAACACGGATCAACGTAAAAGTATTGATACCATGATCTTTGAGAAAGTAAATAAAGCAATAGTAAGGTATTGCGATAAGTTTCCTTATTGTGGTGTTAAAACTGATAGTGGATATGACATACTCAGATATAAAACCGGTGGATTTTATAGACAACACACAGATAGTTTTACAGATCTACCAAGAACTGTTGCTATGTCTATTAATTTGAATAGTGATTATGTTGGTGGTGAACTTGCATTCTTTGATGGTAAATTACATGTCAAAGGTAGTGTTGGCAGTGTGGTAATGTTCCCCTCTAACTTCATGTATCCTCATCAGATTCTGGATGTTACTGAAGGGACTAGATATTCTATGGTAACTTGGTTTAACTAGATTCGGATGTTAAATACTTAAAATATTTAATACGAGAATCTAAAAGTGGACTTATCCGATAAAAAAGCAATCAAAAAAATACTCAAACGATTTAAAAAACATCCTGACTGGTATACTCAAGCGGAAGTGATCTATGCTAAGTTAATGAAGAAGCAGTTAAAGAAAAAAGAGAAATCTGATGAGTGATAGATTTTTTAAGGGCAGTTGTTTATTCATTGACAGTGAAACATATGGTGACTGGAGAATTGATGGTAAAGAATATATTCTTTATAATCATGATATCTTTCATTTACTAACTGCTACTGAAGATGTATCACATGATGAAATTGCATGGAAGGGTATGCATTTCCCACGCAATCTTAATACCATTGATTGTGCTTGTTGTGGTGGAGTGATATACGAACAATGTGATATTTCATACCCTGGAATTATATGTAAAGATGCTCCAAATCCTTATAATAAGAAGTATCGAATGATAGATGGGAAGCATCGATTATCTAAGATGAAATCAATGAATATAACAAAAAGTCCCTATTATGTCATTGATTATGCTATAATTAAACCATTACTAAAACAACTACAGAGGCACTAATGACTAAACCCGAAGATGATTCACTACTCGTTGAATATGACGAGGACACAGGCACAATGAAAGTTGAATGGGATGATAAAGATCCTAAATGGAACTGGTTGAATAGTCTCGATCAGCAAGAAGTTAAGGAAGTTATCAGCACCAATCTTTCGCGAATGCTAGCAGAACATGAAGGTGACGATTAGTAACAGAAATCTAAATAAAGTGTTGAAAGTCACACACTTTCGATAATTTCCTGTTATAATTGATAAATCACTAAGGTAACACATGACACTCTCAATGAAAGACCAAAAACTAACTCAAGAAGAAGTCGAAAGCATTGAAAATGCCATTGAAGATGCTGGTGTTACCGCTATTCATCCCAGTAAAATGGAAGCATTCGCCCAGTATATGGTCGAAAAAATGAAAATTCAAAATAAATAGTAACAAACTGTTATAAAACAATGGAAAACATCGAAACTCACATTGCCAAGGACAAAGAAATTCTTGACAACCCTATGATCTCTCCTAATCAACGTCGCCACATTGAAGGTGAGTTGCAAGAATTGGAAGACTATGCTGAAAATCACAAGGCAGAGATTGAAGCAGGAGATCATCATGATCCATCACCACTAGAACTATACTGTGACGCAAATCCATCAGAACCTGAGTGTTTAGTATATGAAGATTAATGATTTTGTGAAGGGACAACGATTTCTCTACACTGCTAATGGTTTTAAACATGATGGTGTAGTAAATTTCATTGATGATGTTGGTGGAAAGTATATTACACTGACAGTTGGTCCGAGTAATTTAGTGATCTATCCAGAATGGTGGGACAGATTGACTCCAATTGACAATCCCCCCTGTGACAGTTAATGAACTGGTACAGCACCCTTGACGGGGTGCTTTTTTCATGCCATAATATCAGTATCAAAGCAACCAACCCCATGCGCTCCATAGTCACTAAACTCACAGCAGCATACAAGTTGAAAGCAAACTATTGGAAGGGTTCTTTGTTTGAAGACGTGACTAAGTATTCTACTGACTATAAGGGCAAATGGGGTGAGGAGTTGATTCGTGATGTTATTAAAGAATATACTGACATTCCAGTGCAATGGGATGAAGATTGTAACACATCTAATGATGATGGTGTCTATGATCTGTTCTGGTTTCTTGATGAAACCAAGAAGAAGAAACGTGTTGAAGTAAAAACATCAGGACGTACATACAATACTAAAGAACAGAAGGCAAAAGGTTGGCAGCATGAAAATGTATATTTCACTGAAGACAAGTGGGATACACTTATCTTATGTGACTATGATGCTAACGATGTAATGTATATCACCATTGTAGATTACGATCAAATTGTTGATGGTGACTACATTGACCTTTCATTGTTTGGTAAGAACGGACATGAGCGTAAGAACGAGAAAGGCAAAGCAAAGGTTGATTTTAGTATGAGGTCTATCAACAAAGGACTTGCCGCTGGTGTCACATTCAAGTATGATTTCAATAACCCACAAGACGAATTGCTCGGTCTTTTCCTTATCAACAAACTCAACAACTGAATGAATAATATCTACGATTTCTTTCTTCCCATCTACAATAAGTATGGCATGACTGCTATATGTAATGGATTGTATCTTCATAAAGGTACAATCAAACGTTGGATGGAGAAGAAGGAAGTACCACCACAATATTATTTTGACTTGTGTCGCATTGATGGTGTTGACGTAGATTATTCATTGCATAGTAACAAAGAGAAGGATCAGTTCTTTACTGATAAGAATACTGCACGATATTGTTATGATAAGGCAATTGAAGTGATTGCACCATTGTGTAATCTTGGTGACTATACTTTCATTGAACCATCAGCAGGTGATGGTAGTTTCTATAACATTATGCCTACGATGCAGCGCGTTGGTGTTGACATCGAACCAAAGTGTGATGGAGTTATTCAATCTGACTTCCTCACATGGTCTCCTGATACTACTAAAAACATTTGTGTTGGTAATCCACCGTTTGGATTGCGAGGACATCTTGCGTTGAAGTTTATTAATCATGCAGCACAGTTCTCTGACTTCGTATGCTTCGTACTTCCACAGTTGTTTGATAGTAACGGCAAAGGTAGTTGTAAGAGTCGTGTGAAAGGTATGAATCTCATTTATAGTGAAGTAGTAGATTCTGCATTCTATTATCCTGGTGGTAAGGATGTAACTGTTAACGTAGTATTTCAGATTTGGTCTAAGGATCATAAGGTAGAAGAAGAGAAGGTTGATCTTACTAACATCATTAAATTGTATTCACTATCTGATGGTGGCACACCAGGTAGCACCCGTAACAAACAACATCTATATTCTTGCGATTTCTACTTGCCATCCACATGCTTTGGGTCGGACGCCATGAAAGTATACGATAATTTTGAAGATCTTCCGCATCGGCGCGGATATGGCATCGTGGTACAGTTACAAACCAATGAAATTAAAACAATTATGAATGAAACTGACTGGTCTGAGGTTGCATTCTCGTCTACGAACGGTGCTTTCAACCTTAGGTTTGATATTATCCAACGCCACATCTGGTCTCACCTGTCTGATGAGTCCAAAGGTAAAAGCAAAAAACCCACGGTCACATCCTTCATGTGACACTTCGCGAACTGGCACAGGGTGCCACCATAGCACCCTGAAACCATGTATATTAGATGAGTGGAGGGGAGACCCGACACAATCACCACTAACTTCATTATGCAAATCTCCAACAACGTCTGCACTGTTGATTTCTTTCCTGAGGCATTCATTGCTGAAGAAGATGGTGTGATCGTCAAGCGTTTTCAGAAGCGCGTGACATTCAACAATGGCACAAAGTCTTACAGCACTGTTACAGCACTCACAGCACGTAATGAGTGGGAGACACGTATTGCTAACGGTGCTGCGGTAACTGATTACAACATGGCACAGATGCCACGCTCAGAGTATGCTCCCATGGCAGTCGGATGAATAATATTCCTTTCTTTACCGTCCAAGAATGGGAGGAGCAATGGGATAGTCTCTTTGCTCGCGTTGAGAACGGTGAATCAATCGGGGTGACAAATGGCACGGAGTGTGCTATTATGTTACCGTACACAATCTATCAATCAATCCAACCAACTTCTAAAGAAATGATCGTATCTGCTCCTATCGCTCGCATGTTGACCGCCGAACAGTCTAGTGCTGTTGCATTCATCAAGATCGAAGACAATACTGTGACTATTGCTTATCAGTCCAATCCTGATAACATGTATGAATTCACCAGTGAATCACAAACCTTTGTATCACAACTGACTCAAATCGTTGAGGCAGAGGATTTCATGGGTATGTCTCTCGGTGGTGTTATTGCTGATGCACGTCGCGTTGGTGATCTGGTTCAGAATGGTTAGTCTTCCATTAGTTTATGAAGAAACAGTTCTTCTACAAGATATCCTGATCGCTCTCGATAACGGTGAACCAGTTATCATCGAGGATCAGGAGTTATTTCACTCACTCTATCTCAAGGTAATGCAATCATGACTTATATTGTTACCATGTATGCCGCTGGCAAAACATTCAAAGAAAAAGTAATCGCTGCTAATCCTCAAGATGCTCGCACAACTGCTGAAGCCCGCAACCCCAGCGCAACAATCATGGGAGTTACTGTTCAATTCGATTGAATATCTCGATGAAGGTGTTGATGGAGCGATTGAAGATCACCACATCAATGAATTACATAAGTTTGCTGAACTGTCAATCAACCCTGTGACAGTTCATAAACTGGTTGCTAGTACGTGGCAAACGCTCTAGCATGGTCTATAATTAATTCATCAGCAAGGCACTCATGACCGTCACCATCGTCAAGCACTCCTTCTACAAGATCGAGATCGACACTCACGAGGCACCACAGCAACCCATCGTATACTTCCGCAAGGAAGGCAAGTGTACCACTGCTAAGGGCATGGATCGTCAGCACAATCGTATCGTGAATGAGACTGTTGAGGCATGGCGTCCATTCTCACAGCAGATCCGTCGCTACACTGTCTCCCGTGTACCAGTTGACGTAGTGGTACAAGGTGAGATCCGCAAGGCATAATACCTGCTATAATTAATTCATCAACCAAGGAACCCCACTCATGATCGTTCTCACCTGCGAAGACCACGGATGTGCTTATTCTATCGACAGCGAGGGTACATTATACTATAGCGTACAATATAATGATGGATCTATTAATGTAGAAGACTGGGATGAAGTCGATCATATGGCATTGTTAGGTGATGAGTGTGAATATAAGACAATCGTTGATACTATTCATGAGCAACTGATTGCCATGAGTAAGTTGATTGGAGAATATTATCAGGCATAAACATCCAGCATTCTTTCCACATTCACTCTCACATTTCTTATGACTACTAGTTTCACTGACTTTGTTGCCACACAAGATGCTCGTAATGATATTCAACTTAAGGTACGTGAGTATGCATTAATGTTATGTGATGCATTGGAGTATGACTTCAAGCGTGACAGTATCCGTCGTGCTAACTTCTTTAATCATACTGATCCTGAGTACAAAGCACAACGTCTTGAATCTATCGAGCGTGGTGATTGTCTTTATAAGTTCACTATTGAGTCTGGTCGTAAGTATCACAAGATCATTATGGAAACTGATAGTGGTAATCGTAGCGTACATTGCTTCATTAATATGAAGACCGGTGAGTTGCATAAGGCAGCATCATTTAAGACACCAGTCAAAGAAGCACGTTTCGATCTTCGTGTCATCAAAGAGCGTGAGTTTGTATTAGAAAGCGCAGACTGGAGTGGTGGTTATCTTTATAAGAATGCATACTACCAAGGTGCATGATATGAAGTATACTAAAGAACAACTGATCTATGCTCTGTGTCGTGAGTATGACTACCTTTGTCATGACGACTTCGATGCAGAGACTGATGACACACCTGAAGAGTATCAACTCAAACTTGAATGTTATTCATTGAATGACTTACTCGATGAAACATCTACTGGTGAAGGATACACCTTAGATGAGTTTATGGAGAATTGGTTATAACTAGTACATTACAACTCTTACTATCATGATTCACAATTTCATTTACTATTCTGATAAACCCATAGTCTCACCTGAGTTCTGTAATGATCTTATTACTAAGTTTGAAGCAGATGATCGTAAACGTAAGGGTTCGACAGGAGAAGAAAATATTGTAGATGATAGGATTAAAGCATCAACTGATATTCATATTACATCATTCCCTGGTTACGAAGAAGAACATAAGATTCTTAAACGTGCAACCATGACACAACTCACTGAGTATAAGAAGGTATTAGAAGAGTTATATCCAGTATATTATCTGACAACATGTAATATGAAGTTCCCTGGGTTTAATATGCAACGTACATTACCAGGACAATACTATCATTGGCATTGTGATGAAGATGCTACTCAAGGTGGTAATGGTTATATGAGAGGGATAACTTATATCATATATCTCAACGATATACACAATGATGGTTACACTGAGTTCTTTGATAAGTCACGTATTAAACCTAGGCAAGGGCATTGTTTATTATTTCCCGCAACTTGGACTTACGTTCATCGTGGTGTTCCGCCTATAGATGAAACGAAGTACTTATGCACTGGTTGGTGTTACTATCCTGGACTTGTTACGCCCACAGATAGGCAGGGTAATTTACGTGTTGTGTGATGTTTACCGCATGATTTAAATGTTAATTAAAATATACTTTAGTTTTCCACAACCCTGTGGAAAAGTGTTAGATAAGGGGTGAAATGGTACGGAATGTCTTATAATGACGGTTAATGTACGGAGGTCTTTCTGTCTTAGCGTGCAACGTACCGAAAGTCAAGCCGATGTATAAGATCTTCACAATTACTCCATACTTGACAAAACTCCCAGAAGGCATTATAATAACTCTGTAGGGGTTCAAAGGTAGCAAACCCTATAAGATCCTCCGAATGCCCCTTAGAAGGCATTC
>Ga0208792_1000792_pt1 | contig 11251 bp, 9 predicted proteins | sample 14_taG_FD_184087 | JGI IMG/M metagenome (GOLD analysis project Ga0208792, IMG submission 184087) | Marine viral communities from the Subarctic Pacific Ocean - 14_ETSP_OMZ_AT15311 metaG (SPAdes) (version 2) | ecosystem: Environmental > Aquatic > Marine > Oceanic | place: Pacific Ocean | collected...
GAGTCAAAAGCTGATGGAGAAAAATTATGTTGCTCCTCCTAAATATGGTTCAAAAGAATATAAAACAGCTGAGAAAAATAAAGCTGCTCTTGCTGCAAGTCGAGGTGCATTTGAGGGAGCTAGTGGTCCAATGCCGGGACAAACTACTTACGCATCTAAGAAAGCTAATACAGCAAAGGCTATAAAAAAATATACTACTAAAGATGTAAGCACTAGTTACAAAGCAAGAAGAGATGTTAGAAATCTTTTTGCATAATTAATATGGAAACATTATTTGGTAACTTTACTCTAGATGACATCTATAATGCCATTTCATTTGCAGAGACAGGTTCATTTAATAATCCTTGGATTCGTACAGTAGCAAGTGGAACTCCCGGTGGTAGTACAGCCTATGGCCCAGTGCAGGTGACAGGTGGTTTACTCACTGATTACTTTAATAACGAACCGGATGTATACAATAATAATAAAGAGATTGCAGACTTATTAAGAGAGCAAGCAGGTCTATTTAATTACTATGGTAATGAGGAAAACATACCATTACATCCAACACATACACAAGGATTTTGGAATAAACCTTTATTTAGACACATGGGTGCTTTGTATCCTACAGGTATTCAAGATGATTTTGATTATGGTGGAACAGGATTTAACCTTACAGATATTCAGAAAGGACAGTATAAGACTTTAGCTCAAGACATGATGCTGGATATGTGGGATAAGAATAAGAACAAGGATGACTCAATCAATAGCTTCATAGAGGCATGGCGAGGCAAAACAATAGATGAAGACCCAGACTATTACAAAAGATTTAATACACATTTAGGAAGATAACATGGCAAAATCATACGGAATAAAAAGCATGACAGAAGAAGAGAGAGAACGTCATTGGCTAAAAATAAAAAATGATGCACTTAGAGCAAAGCAACTATCTGATGCTGAGTATGCAAAGAAATATTCTGAACAGATGGCACTGGCTTATCCAGATTCTGCTCCTCGTAATTTATGGGATGAGTTTGTATATAGAAATATGACTACTAGCAACTGGGCAGGTGTTCCAGAAAATCGTATGAATAATGCATCAATATGGGCTGAGAAAGAAATAATTGAACAAGAAAATGCAAGGGCTGCTGCTGCTGTTGCTGCTGAGGAAGCTGCGAAGTTTGATGCGAAGTGGGGACAAGTTGACCAGCAAACTTGGACACCGGGACTAGGTGCTCCTTACCACCAACCTAAAGTAGTAGAAGAAGAAGTGAATCAAGGTGTTACAGGAATTGCACCTCCGACCGAATTTAATTTCAGCCAAGGTAAACAATTAAGTGATGCAGATGCTGGTGCTATTTATTCACAGCCATTACAAACTAATGCAGAAATAGCAAAGCATGGTTTAGGAAACACTGGTTTCTTAGACAGCAAGGCGTCTTATGGTTATATGGATGTGGGCGAAATGCTTGGTAGACTTCACTACAATGAAGATGGAACTTTTAGTCGATTACCTACTGTAGGTACAGGTTTGGGTGATGCTGTATCTGACTTCTCAAGAGCAGCTTATGAAAATTCTATAGCTCCTTATGCGTTTATGGAAAAGATGGATGGAACTAGTCCTATTGGGCCGGGTGATTGGGCAGCTGACCAACTGAATAGAATAGAAGCTGACAGAGAATACAACTTGCCAGAGAATGTAGCTCTTAGAGAAGAAGCTAGGAAAAGAGAAGAGATGCATCAAGCAGGGCTTTTAGTTGACCAACAGCTAGACAAAATAGAGGCTGATAGAGCTGCTGCTGAAGCAGAAGAAATGAGACTGGCTGGTATATGGGCTACTGATGAAATAGTTAGACAGGAGACTGAACAACTTGCAGCAAAAAGAGCAGCAGAAGAAGCAAAGAAACAAAGACTGGCTGCTATACAATCAGGAATAGATGCTGATGCAGGTAGAACAACCGAAGAAAATTATGAGTTATCAGCTGGTATAGTTCGTGAACCATACATAGAAGAGATTACTGTTGAAGAAGACATACTACCAGCAGTCGATGGGACACTTAAGAAGTTGACTGATGATGAAAAGAATGACAAGTATGTTGAAGCAACTTTGAATGGTGAGACATTGCTGGGCAAATTCTTAGATATAATTGGTGTACTGGACAATGACAACGATGGTGTAAGTCAAGAAAAAGGAAACGAAATAGTTAATGACATAGCAAAAATAGCTAGTGAAGAATCAGCAGCAGAAGTAGAGCAATCTGGTGGTGTCTTGGTAGATACTGATGACACTAAAACTGACACTAAAACTGACACTAAAACTAACACTAAAACTAACACTAACACCAGCACTACTGGCACTAGTAGTTCAGTTACTATTCCAAGTTTAATGACAACTACTTCCGATGATGGAATGGGTGGATTTACAATGGACAGACTCATGAACCCACTATCACCAGAGAATAAGAAATGGTGGATGGGTGGAGGTGGAGGTGTTCCCGGTAGCAATAGAGCAGTACAATTCTTTGAAGCTCTTGCTTACATAGGCACACCATTAAAGTACAGACCAGCTAAGACTCCGGGTCAGCAGAATATAGACAATCAAATTACCCACATGAATAACCTAATGGATTACCAGTCATCTATGGCATCGTCTAGTGCATCTGCTAATCAAAATACTTTTACTAAACTTAAGGCAGCTATACCTTCTACTGCTGATTTAGAAAAAAGCCTAGCACCAGCATTCTATGATAATGCTGGGATGTTTGAAGGGGATTCTGAAACAAAAAGAAAAATTCAAGCTAGAGCATATGAGTTACACGAGAAGATGACAATTTTAGCATCACAAGGAATATACCCTACTCTTGAAAGAGTGTATGCTGATGAGGCAAAAGCAGAAGAGGAACGTAAGTTAGCAGAAGAGAGACGTAAGATAGAGGAACAAAAGAATAATACTACACCAGTAAATGAAGAATCGTGGTGGTCTGACTTATGGCCATTTAACTAGGAAACGTAATGGCTATATTTGGTTGGGGTGAAGATGATGAAGAATATAATCCAGCACTGGGCTCTGGTAATACTTCTGGTGCTTTAGGCCCTGGTAATACTTCTGGTGCTTTAGGTTCTTATAAGAAGAATGACCCTCTTGCCACTAGCTTTGATAACTTCAAAATACAATTTGGTGGTGCTCTTCAAACTGTAGATGAATTATTAGGTAAGGATTCCTTTCTTAGTTCTTGGGGAAATTCTCTTGAAGAGTCTGGAGAATTAGGTAAAGAAGACTATCAACCCAAATATGAAACCAGTTTCCTGGAAGCAGAGGGTTGGGACAAAGTAGGCTGGGCCATTGAAAAAGCGTCAGAAAATGCAATAGGTATGGGTGCTACTGTTGGTGCTTCTATTGTAGCAGCAATGGCAAAGAAGAACCCTTATGTACTCGCTGGCCTTGGAGCTTCATGGGCTTTTCGTGCATTATTAAACCTAGATGAACAAGCAAGAACACACGTTGATAATAGTGGTAAAGACGTAAGAGACTTTAGTGGGGAAGAAAAAGTCAATCTAGTTTTTGGAACTACACTAGCTACTTTATTAGATGGTATTGCTCCAAATAAAGTAGCAAGGGGAGTTACTGGCAAAAATGTAAATGTCAGAGATTCTCTTGAAGCATTAGCCAGCAAACTAGACAACTTCGAGAAAGTGAAGTTTGCAAATGCTGTAATGATGGCTCTAAAAAAGACAACTGCTATTGGATTATGGGAAGGTGGTACAGAAGGATTACAGAATTTAATAGCTGAATTTACTTCTGCTACTAGAGGAAGAGACTTAAGTATTGATGAGACAGCAGGAGAGATGGCCGCTGGTTTTGTAGGTGGTAAGGTAGTATCTACTCCAGCTGGAATAAAGGCTGCTAGAGCTGATACAATAGAAGCCAAGCAAGCTCAGAATACATTAGATGCATTCAATGCAGAGAACCTACAAGAAGCTCAAAAAGACTATACAATTAAGGTTCAAGACTATGAGAAACAATATCAAGATTTAGTAGACAAATACAAAGGCCCAGAGTTAGATATAAAATTAAAAGAACTGGGTCCCATATCAAAAATTGAAGATGTGGTTCCAGAACGCATCGACTTCACAAGACTAAAGACTAGTCCAATATCAAAACTTACAACAATAGCAGGTGATGCTTTACTTAATAGGTCTACAGATTTCCTAGAGAGAACTCGTGCTAATGTAAAAACAGGTAAGGATGCATTTCATCTGAACAGAGCACTTCGAGGTTTCTCAGATGTAGAATCAGGCACAGGTCAGGAACAATCAAACCCATCATTTAATACTCTAAAACATAATTATGTTGGAGAATTGCTTGTACCTTTCGGAGATATAAGAGACAAGTGGACTAATGCTTATCCTTTAGTTGGTCAGTTTGGTGGTAAGATTGGACAAAACATAGATAAATATTTAGGACAATCTCTAGAAAATAAGATTGACCCTAAACTTAGGTCTGAAGTAAAAAAGCAACTCGGTAAAAAATTTGGTGAGCTTGAAGCGGATATTGCTAAGGTTAAAAAAATACAGAATAAAGTATATAACTCATTAGCTAAAGCTCTAGGTAAGGATGGACTAACTATAAATTTCCAGAAAGATTATTTAACTAGGGGTATAGATAGGAAAGCAGTCAAAGCAGACCCCAAAGGATTTTTAAAGTCTTTAGAAAATGATGTGAAGATTGGTCCAACGAAAGACCCTAATACTAAGCAGATTATAGAGACTGCTGCACAAGTTAGAGAAAGAATATTAAATGATATACTAAATGATATTGACCCATCCATACTTACTTCCGAACAAATTAGAAAACTTAATACTAGGAAAGGTACAGGAAGACCTACCTTTGAAAAGTCTAGAGATGGTAGATGGAATAATCTTAATGAGAAGTTCAGAAAGAAAAGTCCTTTTGAATCTGTAGGTGATTATTTACTTAATGCTTCTACTCGTCTAGCATCTGCTGATGCTTTCGGTGCTAATAGTGCTAACAGATTGAATGATGATATTAATCATCTATTAAAGAGTGAGACTATATCAAATGTAGAAGCAGAGAAGATGTGGGATATGTATGATGCATTACATCATGTGTATAAAAGACCTCAAGATGATACAGGTAGAACAAGACAGTTAGCATATAAGACTATAGCTACTGCTGCAGCTGTAAAATATCTTGGTATGGCTACTATCTCTTCTATTACTGAGCCTGCCTGGATAGTTCAAAGAAATGGTATCATTAATACTATGAGAGCTGCACCTCTTATGGCTGCTAATGTACTTAAAGGTATTAAGCGTGGTGTATGGCAGGGTGGTGTAGGTAAGGCACCTACCTCATCTTTTGGCCGGGACTTAATTAGACTTATGGGATTTGCTGTAGACCCAGCAATGAACGAGAGAGTAGAGAAACTATTTGCTGGCGATAGAAACGAATTTATTGGTGTATATTTTCGTACACCTGCAGGCCTATTCTTAACACAGTATACTAACTTTGTTCGTACTTGGGCAGCTGTTGCTGGTCTTAAGAGAATAGAAAGTGAAGCTAGAAAGTTAAAGAATATGAAGCCTGGTAGAAAGCAGAGACTAGCTGAAGAATTGTTAGAGAATGGAATGACTATTGAAGATTTCCAGGCTTTATACGCAGCTGGTGGTAATAAGATTGATATATTAAATGATGAGTGGTTAAACACAGTTATAGAAAAGAGTGATGGTACTCAGGCAAGAATTAGGGACTTAATGGTACCATGGGTTCGTAAGCTAGTTACCGATGTAGCATTGGAACCAACAGCAACTAATCGACCACTATGGATGTCTAATCCAGATATGCAATTGCTAGCACAATTAAAGTCTTTCCCTATTCTATTTGGTAATACTATAGCTAAAAGAGCTATAAGGAAAATGAATCCGAAAACCTGCAGTCCAGATTTTATGGGTCAAATGTCCACGTTAGCTGCTACAGGTGCTGCTTTAGCTCTAGGTGCTATGGCTATGGCTATTAAAGATGAGATTCGTGGTAGTGAGAGAGACCATGGCCCTATTGATTTAGTATCTGCAATAGGTGTACCACTAATAGGTGAGACATCTTTATCTGGATATGTTGGTGGACCTGCTGTTAGTATAGTGGATGACTTCTTAAAATCAATATATGGAAATGGATTAGCTGAAACATTAGCTGAAACACCAGAACAATTCTTTGATATTATACTAAGAGCTACTGTTGGTTCTCTTGGTGCTGAACTGGTGGAGGATGACTAATGCCTAGAAAATGTGCCATGGGACCTTTTAATGGATTCTTGCCAGGAGGAACTATATTACCAGCTGCAGGTATAGAAGATGCTATGGACCACTGGGAGGGTGTAAAATCTGTTGATGAAATTAATCAACAACAGGGTCTAAAGCCTATCCAAGATGAAGATGGTAATATTATTATGCATCACTGGAGTAATCAAAAAGGAATAGAAGTATTAGACCCTACTAAACAAGGAACTGGATTAAGAAGTAGTAATTTCAGAGCAGGCTATGATGGAAAAGACCAAATACTATATTCCTCTTTTGGTTTAAATGTAGGACATCCTAGAGGATATAAAAAAGAAGAGGCGTTAGGTGGTGTTGAGTACATTAGTAAGATGCCTATCGAAAGAATATATGACATAGCATTAGACCCACAATATCTTAGAGTTAGAAGAGATGAAATCATTGCAGAAATGGAAGCTAAACATAATGCAAGGTTCAATCAAGGTGGTGGACCACAAGTGGTTTTCCATAAAAACCGACAGTTAAAGGATGAGGTAATGGTCCAACTAATTAAAGATGCTGGGTATGCAGGATTCTTTATGGCTAATGATAAAGGGTATGGATTGACCGCAGCTATCTGGGAGCCAACAGCAGTAGAGCAAGTAAAGCCTAGGACTGATGCACAGACTATCTCAAATGAATCTAAGATGGCTAGTATGTTAGAGGGCTGGCGAATTACTCCTGAAGAGATAGAAATAGCAAGAGCTAATAGACCTAAGAATGAATGGAAACAGCCAGAAGATTTAGAAAAACTAGGACTAAGTAAAGTAGAGCAAGGTATTAATCTCGATGAAGACTATGAGTGGGCACAAAACATTATACTAAAAAATGATATTGCTTTACTAGGTAGTGTGCAGAAAATACCTACATTCAGGGAAATGATAATGGCTTTAAAAGCTAAGGCACCTACTGGTTTGATAAGGCAAGGTGGCGGTGATGGTTATAAAAGAATTAATAATGGCACAAGAGTAAAGTCTAGGTTAGACATACCTGCCTATGAGAAGACAGATACTTGGATAGTTACTGTCCATGATTTAAAGGGTGGTGTTATTGGCTACGCTAAATCTGCAGTATTAAATAATGTAGAGTTTGACCAGTTTAGTAAAGCAGCTAATAAAATAGCTGGAGGAGTTCGTGACTCAAAGGGAAGAAAGGCTACTAAATCTACCTTTGCTACTATGAAAGGTGACTGGGTAGATTTGAATGAAAGACAAGCAGAGCAGATGGCTAACGAAGCATTGAACGACCCAGAAAATTGGGTAGAGGTTGGAATGAATCCTATCCGCTATGGTTATTTTTATGTAAAAGAAACTGGTGAAAAAATATTATCCTCATCACAAGTAATACAAGTAGGTCCACTGGTTATGGCAAAGAGAGATGGTATAGTAGAGTCTACTCCACACAGTGAGATAGTAGAGGATGCTCTTGGTAAGGCTAGCTCTAGAATACTACAAGTGGCCAAACAGTACAGAGCTAAGTCTGGGATAGTAAAGCCAGAGACTAAAATATACAGGCCAGTTAATCCTAAGTTTGCAACAAGAGTAGCTATGGCATATGATGCTATGAAGCACACACCTAGAAAGAAAGATGTTGCTGAGGCTTATGATGCATTGATTAATGAAACTATTGAGCAGTACAAAACAATACTAGAGTCTGGACTGCAAGTAGAGTTTATACCTAGTGGGCAACAATCCCCATATGCTTATCCTAGTGAAGCTGTAAAAGATATAATAGAAAATAATCATATGTGGGTATATTCTACTAGGGATGGATATGGAAAGGGGGAACAGAAAATTGAACATCCAATGCTTGCACCTACCGCATTTATGATTAGTGGTGAGGTTGCTTTAGCTAATGATTTGTTTAGGGTGGTGCATGATTACTTTGGCCATGCTAAGAATGGTGTTGGATTTAGAGCTGAGGGTGAAGAATCGGCATTTATATCTCATGCCTCTATGTACTCTGACCTAGCTGTTAAAGCACTGGCTAGTGAAACTAGAGGTCAAAACTCTTGGGTTAATTTTGGTCCGTTTGCTAAACAGAATAGAACAGCATCGGAAGAGGATACTGTGTATGCCCCACAGAAAGCAGGGCTATTACCAGCAGAACTTAGTAATCCTAAGAACCCACCTGCTTAAGTAATTCTTTTATATTAACCAGGTATAACTTAGAGGCTTTATTATCGCCTCCCATAACAACATAAGGCTCCATATGTTCCATTATCTTTCGTAGCTTATCAGTATTAAATACTAAACTACAGCACAACTCACCATCCTTTACCAAGTTATGTACCCAGAGCTCTGCCTCTGTACTGGTCAACCCAGATGGTTTACCATAGCTTTCAATCTCAATACATATATTTCCTGTCTTGGCCCAGGTATCCCTCTCTGTTTTAATCTCACACTTCTTGGCACCAGAAAACATTTCATCTATATGTTCTTCCCACTGCTGACCAAACTCTAGGTCAACATCAAACTTACGCATCTCTTTTATATCCTTACTCTTGTTCAGTCCCATGCTCTACTCCTTTTATTTCTACGACAACATAGTTGTCCGTATCTAGGCCACCAAACTCTGTAGTAATCTTGGTAACATATTCATAGTGGTCATCTTCAATTATATTATTCTCTACTAAAGCATCCATAAGAAACTTATGCATAGGGAATGTATAGTTATCTAAATCTTTCTTTCTTTTATTATTAAAAAATAGTTTATAGGTTGGTTGTATTGTCTTGTACTTGGGCAATGTCTTTACCCATTCTTTCACTGTTGCATGGTATGCTTGCTTTACATTATTCTTTTGTATGTAATGCATTGGAAAGAAATTGTTTAGACTAACCATGAGCTCCCTCTTCTTCTCACCTCTACCTTTGCTAAATACAGGCAGTGGTAATATACCTTTGTGCTTCATTATTTCCTCCAGTCGGATTTCCAAAGTCTTGGATTAGGCTCTTTCTTTTTTTGTTTGAGTTGGTGTTGTAACTTGGAAGTCCCATCCATGCGGACAAGACCCCAAGTTTTTTTAGGATTAGTCTTTGAGTTCATCGACAATATCTTTATCGAGTAACCTCCAAACAATAATAGCTGTGATTATACCAGCTAGTCCAGCATTTCCTAATGTCCAAACTATATCAAGCACAGAGCCAATTACATTTCCTGTAAGGAATGCAACCTTTGAGCCAAACACAATTTGAAGTATGATGGATAGGCTAATTAATTTAATACCAACATCAATAGCACCATCAGCTCCGTTCTTTATCTTCTCTAACATATTTTACTCCTTTCTTTAGTTTAACACTTATCGCTTTGAGGATTTTATCTATTTCTTTCTCTAGAACAGGCACCTCTACCTTTTGTTTCCATAACTTTCTCATTAAACTTACTCTCATACTTTAACACCTACACATAGTGAATCATGTGGTGGAGTACACTGTAGTTCTTGTAACTTATCTTCAAATGTACTACATCCTGTGAGTGTAATAACAAGAATTTGTAAGGCTATTATTAATATTACTGTATTCATTCTATTTCTCTCTCTTCTTCGGTTAAGTCTACTAATTCACATACACTACCAGTACAGGCTAGTGTCTTTGTTCCTATTGTTGTATCTGTAAGTTCGTACTCACTAATTAAGTCCCAGTCAACAGCCTTTGGCATCTTCCTGGCTAGTGCTAAATACTTTCTCTTAGTGCAGTCTTCGTAAGGTGCTTGCTGGTATGAGTGGTCAGAGTGTGGTAAGAAACTAACACCACTAACCTCATCAAAATGTTTATATACCCAGGCACCTACTTCCATCCATTCGTGCTCTCTTACACTTACTGTTACGCTTGGCTTATGCTCACAATAATACCTTTGATACAATAGCCACAGCTCTAGCTGTTCAATAGCAGTCCTATCATTCCTAAGTACAGCACCTTTGGGTGCCATCATAGGGAATGTAAAGACCTTAACGCTATCTGGTTTCATAACATCAGACTCACAAGGGATGCCTTGGTCCTCCATTAATTGTGCAATGGGGTCTTTAGCATCTGCCCTTACTCTTCTTAAGTAGTAATCATTGTGTCTGGTGTGAATGCCACTAGCACTATCCACTAGCTGACTGACTGTACCACTAGGTTTAATGGCTGTGGTTGCAGTAGCCTGGCTGATGCCTAGCATACTGGACCATTCCTTATTAATAGAAACTACCTCTTTCTTAATCTTAGTTAAGAATTGGGACAGCTCCTTATCATTACCAGAACTTCCATTCATAAAACTGTTGTCCATTATACCAGTTAATGAGACTCCTAATAAGGATTCTTCTTCTGTATTTTTAACCCATTTCGGCCTAAGTCTTTTTATGTTGGTAAGACTTGCTTGAAATGTGCCCAGGATGGTGGCTAATCTTGCCTTACGGAGTATATCTTTCTGTGTGTCTTCTGCCCTTATCACTACCTCTGTTAAGTTGCAAAATTGGCCATCTCTGAGGATGATTTCACTGCAAGGATTACAACCAAATTCATGGTCTATATCTCTTCTGCCTATAGATTCTACCTGTTTAACTGCGGCTTCTCTATTAAAGATACCACGCTCACCAGACTTTGACTCATAAAGAGATAACCATTCTTTCATAAAGATTCCAATGTCCGGCTTCTCTGTATAGCATACACTGTTGTTACTTAGTGCCATCTCTGGTGTGTCTGACCACCATTGTCCAGACTTGGCATTACGCATACGCTCATCAGTTAGATTGGATAGAGAGATTAGGGCACTTCGTCTAACACCACCAACTACAACTACCTCTGCTATCTTACACATTAGCCTATGACATTCATAACTTGTCAGCTGTCTACCGACTGCCTCTTTAAATATGTTTGTAGTAAAATAAAATAAATCTAGTAATGGCTCTGGTCCACTAGCCCTGCCACCGAATGTCTTAAGCCTTGAGCCTTTAGGTCTGACC
>Ga0208792_1000793_pt1 | contig 11234 bp, 8 predicted proteins | sample 14_taG_FD_184087 | JGI IMG/M metagenome (GOLD analysis project Ga0208792, IMG submission 184087) | Marine viral communities from the Subarctic Pacific Ocean - 14_ETSP_OMZ_AT15311 metaG (SPAdes) (version 2) | ecosystem: Environmental > Aquatic > Marine > Oceanic | place: Pacific Ocean | collected...
TATTCATCACGAAATGCATGCAGCGTGTGGTTTCTACAACTCTGGATTTGAAACTGCCGCTTGTGTAATTGCTGATGGTGCTGGTAGTTTCCTACAGATTGGAGAGATTGAAGACACCTGTTATGAGTTTGAAACTATTTTCAATGCATCATATCCTGGTGACTTCGACACTGTATTCAAACATGTCGGAACCAAGCAATCGATTGGTTTGCAAGAACCAGAAGATAATGTCTACGTTACCGAATACCCTGGTCATACTAAAATGTATGAAGCAGTAACACAATATTGTGGATTCCCCGCCATTGAGGCAGGTAAGCTCATGGGTCTTGCTCCATACGGCAAACCTAATGAAGACCTACCATCATTCTTCAATGGCGAGTGGGGTAATCGAAATCTGATCATCCCTACTTATCCCAACGCAGCAATGCTTAATGTTTCTCGTTATGATATTCTTAAAGAGGACGTTAAAAATCATGTTCAAGGTGAGTATACAGATGTTCAAAAGGATCTCGCTTACAAGATTCAGGAACAAACTTCCGATCGTATGGTTCAGTTAATTAAAAAAGCACATGAGTTAACTGGTGAAAAGAACATTGTAGTCTGCGGCGGTTACGGTCTCAACTGCGTTGCAAACTACAAGTATTGGAAGGAGTTTCCTGATCTCAATATCTACTGTGAGCCTATCTCACATGACGGTGGTACTTCTATTGGTGGAGCGAAATATGTCTACAACAAGCTGAAGGAAACTGAAAAACCTAGTAAGCAAGAGTCTGTTTACTATGGTCCTCAATATGATCCTACTGGTTATATGGCAGACCTAGAAGGTCTGGAAGTTACCGACACTTCATATGATGATGTTGCTAAACTAATTCGTGAAGGTACTATCGTAACCATCTACCAGGGTCGTTCTGAAGGAGGTCCACGAGCACTTGGCAACAGATCTATTCTGTTTGATCCTACTGTCAAAGATGGTAAAGATCATGTTAATGCAGTCAAGCACCGTGAATGGTTCCGACCATTTGCTTGCTCCATTAAGAAAGAAGCAGTTCATGACTGGTTTGATCTAGCAGGTCGTGATGAGACACCTCACATGATGTATGCAGTCAAGTGTCATGATGGTGTAGAAGAAAAGATTCCTTCTGTTATCCACGTTGATAACACTTGCAGAATCCAGACAGTTACTCCAGAACAGAATGAACACTACTACAATCTCATTGATGCATTCGATAAGATTGCGGGTGTACCTATTCTGTTTAACACTTCTTTTAATCTTGGTGGAGACCCGCTGGTTGAGACAATCGAAGATGCAGTCAACACTTTGAATAATAGTGATATTGAATGGATGTATCTTCCAGAAATTCAGAAGCTTGTTCATGTACCAAACGAATGAAAATATCTTTCGTAAACGGATGTTTTGATGTGCTCCACCCAGGACACATCGAACTTCTAAAGTACGCTAGGTCTTTCGGAGACTACCTCATTGTTGCTATTGATTCCGACAGGAAGGTAGCAGAAATGAAAGGTCCCGAGAGACCTATTTTTTCGCAATCTGATAGACGGTTGATGCTAGATGCAATAAGATATGTTGATGTGGTTCATGTGTTTGATACCAAACAAGAACTAGAGGAGTTGCTGGAATCGATCAAACCTGATACAATGGTGGTCGGTTCCGACTGGAAAGGAAAAGAAGTAGTAGGTTCACACTATGCAAAATCAGTTCGGTTTTTTGATCGACAAGGAGAATTCTCCACAACCCAAACAATTCAAGGTACTCCTTATCGGTGATACCTGTACCGACAAGTATGTGTATGGTACAGTCACCAGAATCAGTCCTGAAGCACCAGTACCAGTCATGGTATACGATCGGGTAGAGACTGCCAAAGGCATGGCTTATAACGTCAGAGAGAACCTGATGTCTTTTGGTGATGAGGTTTATATGATGACCCATGAGTCTCCTATCACAAAGACTCGATATGTAGACTCCAAGTCTAACCAACAGATCATGCGGTTAGATGAAAATGATACAGCAGAAGATTTTGGATGGGAATTACCAGAAGAAAAATTTGATGTCATGGTCATCTCTGACTACAACAAAGGATTCCTCTCCGAAGAAAAGATTCAAGAACTGGTAGATTGGTTTAAAGGTCCTATTTTTATAGATAGCAAAAAGACCAAGCTACCTGAAAAATGTTATATCAAAATTAATGATCGAGAAGCACAGAAATTAGAAGGAGATTATCCCAATCTAATTGTAACCAAAGGATCACAAGGATGTACTTATGATGGTATGTCTTTCCCTGGTGTTAATGTACCTGTATTTGATGTAGCAGGTGCTGGTGATACATTTCTAGCAACATTAGTTCATTTTTATTTGCTTTTAGGAACTATTGATCGTGCTATTCCCTATGCAAATAAAGCAGCTGCAATTGCCGTCACTCATTTCGGCACCTATGTCCTATCTCAAGATGATGTAAATGAAATACGTTGTTGATATTGATAACACTATCTGCACACCAACCGTGGGTAGAAACTATGAAGATGCCCAACCTTGGCATACTAGAATTGATAAAATAAATAAGCTGTATGATGAAGGTCATACAATCGTATACTTTACCGCCAGAGGAATGGGTAGGTTTGATGGAGATCCTGATGCTGCATGGAAAGCATCTCGACTTTTAACAGACCTAACCAGAGAACAATTAAATACTTGGGGATGTAAGTATCATGATTTGATACTAGGAAAACCACACGCTGATTATTTTATTGATGATAAAGGAATTAACTCTAATGACTTCTTTTAAACACGTACCTAAAGGTTGGGGATATGAAAAGTGGATTGTCAATAATGACAAATACTGTGGAAAACTTTTATTCTTTGAGCCAGGAAAGAAATGTTCTTGGCACTATCATGAGTTAAAAGAAGAAACATTCTATATCCACTCTGGAAAGATACAACTAGTATATGGATATGAGGATGACTTTACTGACGCAGACACAGTAATATTAAAACCTGGAGACAAATTTGAAGTCCCCAGGTTATTGCGTCATCAGATGTTAGGTCTAGAAGAGACAGAGATGTATGAGTTCTCTACAACACACTTTGATTCTGATTCTTATCGAGTAGTGAAAGGTGACTGATGTACGTCTCAATTGAGATGAACTCTTTGTTCTCCCATTTAAAATTAGCAACAGTATTGTATTGATACTTGTCCTTCAAATGTTCGGGGAAGGGGATCTCTTTGATCTCTGCCCCGAATTTTTTTGCGATAATTTCTGCTACCTGTCGGAATGAATAACATCTACCAGATCCAAGATCGTAGATACCAGACTCTTCTCCATTGTTATCTACAATATCTACAATATCATCTACCCATACAAAGTCTCGGAACATCTTTTCCGATCCCTCAAAGATTTCAATCACACCGTTCTGCACTGCTTGCTCTGTGAATTTACTGATTGGGCTGCGTTGATTACCTTTATGTTCTTCGCCTAAACCATACACATTGAAGAATCTAAATCCTTGAATAAGATCAAACCTTTTAATATTTTCAGACACCCATAGATCTACAGCTACCTTTGACTTTGCATACAGATTAAGAGGATCCATACTACCATCATGCTTGTTACCATACACAGAAGCAGATGAAGCGTACTTAACTGGGATGCCATACTCGATAGCAATCTCAAATAATCTAATAGAAAACTCTACGTTGAAGCAATTAAGTCTTTCTTCATCAGTGCATGTTGTAGATGAGATAGCTCCCATGTGAATAATTTCATCAATGTCTCCCCACCCACGAAAGTTCTCAAGCATTGCCCATGCATTATAATCTTCTACACCGATAAATGGTTTATGTTTTTCTGCAAACTTCTTGCCAATAAATCCATTGCACCCAGTAATCAGTTTAGGCATAGTATTGTAGACAGGTATAAATAAGTATAACACAGAAGGACTATAGCGACAACCAGATGTCTAATCCCACCTTTGGATATTTAGCGTCTCTTGTAACACCCCTAAAAACGAGAGTCGCATTACACACTGCAGACGCAGGCAAGGTCGTAGAGGGTAAACTTGTCATTACACATAAAGACCCTTATCCTGTTAGGGTTAGGATCGGTGTATCCACTGGTGGAGTTCTTGACTTCAATCCAGAAAATTATATTCTCTATGATTATGAAATTGGTGAAGGTGAAAGTTATGAAAGTGACACGATCTACTATGGTAACAATCAGACTCTAGTTGTCTGGTCAACATGTGCGAGCACTACGTTTGTCTTGCACGGTCAGATTAAAACTGACCCAACTGATACTGGATTTGTAGCAGCAGCAATGCTAAATCCTGTAAAAACAAATAAAACAATCTACTCTGTACCAACAGGCGAAGAAGCTCTATTGAGTTTGTTTGTTGCTAACCAAAGTTCTAGCAACGCAAGATTTAGAATTGCTATTGTTGATTCTAGTGTTGCACCTACGGTTACTTCAGACCAATACATTGAGTACAATCAAGATCTATTACCAAGAGTTTCTTATCAAAGAAAAGATATCAAGGTAAGAGGTGATCAAAGTATCATAGCATACTCTGATAACCCAGATGTTTCTATTTCAGTTTATGCAAAATTTAACTACAGTGTAGTTGATACTGACTTCACAATTGGTGGTCAGTTAACTGTTGGTGGTGCAGCAATTCTGCAAGACACTTTAGAAGTAAGGCAGACAGCAACACTCAAAGAAACTCTGAATGCAGAGAAAGAAGTTACGATTGGTACTGATGCTGTACCAGCCAATCTGACAGTGAAAGGTGATGTTGCTGTTGGATCTGTATCCATAGCACAATCAACAGGTAACATTTCTACCCCAGGTCTTCTAACAGCAAACACAATTGCAACCAGTGGTGATATTGTTGCTGGATCTAATAAAGTAGTTCTTGATGGAGCTACAGGTGACATTAATATGCAGGGACAATTAACTGTAGCAGGAGGATTCGGAGGTGATTTGAATCTTCTAAATAATAAAGTAACGAATCTGGCAGATCCTGCTGCCGCAACGGACGCTGCAAACCGCAAGTACGTTGATAGTAAAGTTGTAGCATTCTCTATCGCACTAGGATAATACGGAGTTTATAAATGGCAAAAAGACAAATTAGAGACTATGTATTCTCCCCAGGTATTGCTGGTGCAGGTACGCTAAAGATTCTTGACAAGGTAGATGTTGATCAAATTTTGATCATTAGTAATGCTACTAAAAACATTTTCTTATATAATTTTAGTGATCCATCACTACCAATCAACGTTGAATTTACATCAACAACAGATGGATCTGATGTTGATTTCCCATACAGTAATACATTATCTAATGGTGTAACTACCATTACATTTTTGTATGATACCTCTTCACATTTTGCATCTGACAAAATTCTAATTTTTGTCGAAGCAGAAGAGCAGAAAACTAGACCATACGACTTCGGTACTGATGCTATCGAACGTATGAGGATGGCAACACCTCAATCGATGCTTGACGCTGACTTTGAGTACGGCATCCAACCAACCAAGTGGCAGTCTCTTGACTTGCTGCGTGGTTATCCTTCGATCTATGAAGTTCCTGGTTCCGACATTAGTCTTGAATCTGTAACAACTGATGCATCTTCTGGTTCTGGTTCAATTGGTCCTTCTAAAATTACTATTGATACAACTCTAGACCATGGCTTGGTTGTTGGAGATCCTGTCTCCATCAAAGGTCTCGATGATTCTGTTCCAGGTTTTGCTAAAGCAGAAGGTTCGTTTATTATCGACTCTGTTCCATCTGCAACACAATTTACTTATTATGCAAAAGCAAAAGTAGGTACATCACCTGCTACTGCACTGAAATCTTCATTCACAATTTTGAAGCAAGCTGGTTTCTATACTGGTGCTGCAATCGGTACAAGCCCAACGTTTAGTGTAGTAACACAGGGTGCTAGCGGTAACTTTGCAACTAGAGGTTCTGCTGCTCAAGGTGCTACCAAACTTGGTGTATCAGCAAATTCTGTATTACCACCTATTGGTGCTCCTCTTGGCGGCACAGGCATTGCAACAGGCACCCAGGTAACTGCTGTTATTGATACTGATGCAACACTAAACATTACTGATTCATTTACTGCTCCAGTATCCGAAATCACTTTCAATGATACTGCAAATATTGAGGTTGGTTCTGGTCTAGACAATGGTAATGGCGAAACAGTTTTTGTTACTAACATTTTAGGTAATGTAGTTACTCTATCTTCTCCATATACTGTAAGCAAGACTGGCAACAGTTTTGTATCTCAACCAATCCCAGCTGGAGGTCTTAACTTCGGTAATGGTAGTGGTGCATCTTTTGATATCACAAGAACAAACGGTGCATATAGCAATGTAATTATAAACCCACAAAATTTTTATAATAATGTAACCACTGGTGCATATTCTGGTCTAGGATCAAATGCATCATTTACAGTAGAAAGAATTGGTGGACCATCTCCTTCATACCAAAATGTATTCCCTGCTAATGGTGGTAGTGGATATTCTGCTACAGAAACAATTGTCATTCCTGGTTCTTCACTAGGTGGTGATGATACTACTAACGATCTTACGATTACTATTGCTAGTGTCGATGCCGCTGGCGTCATCACATCTCTCACTTTTTCAGGTACTCCATCTAATACACAAACAAGAGCAGGTATTGGATTTGCTGTAAACGAAGATCTGGTCATTTATGGTAATGCACTTGGAGGCACATCTCCATTAAATGATCTTACCATTCACATCACTGGTGTTGGTGCTAATGGAGAGATTGATTCATTTAATGTCACTGGTATTGCGGTTCCTTCCAGTCAAACATACAATGGCGTTGTACAGTCTACCACATCTGCATCTGGCATCAACGCTAATTTCCAAATCGAAAGGATTGGTGCTGGTCAGAATACTGCACAGATAGATGAGGTAATTGTTGGCGGTACAGTCGAAGTTGGTGATACATTCAAGATTACTCTTAATGGTACTACAGACTTTACATACACAGCTTTATCAGGTGATACCACTACAGCAGTTAGAAATGCATTAATCAGTTTAGTCAATGCTTCTACGGTTGTTTATGCGTCTAGTGGATCAACTAGTGGTAGTTTAGATATTACTGCATTGTCTGCAGGAACTGCATTTACACTTTCTGTTCTTACAGAAGATATTGGTGGCAATCCAGCTGATACACAAACAATGGTTACAAATAATGTAACCCCCAATGCTGCTAGCAGCACTACACCTGCATATAATGTTACTATTGGCAACCCTGGTCAGAACTATGCCAACAACGATACTATCACTATTAATGGTGATGTTCTTGGTGGAACAACTGGAGTCAATGATCTAACCATTACGATTCAAACAGTTGACGCACAAGGCGGTATTACTGGCATCACTCTTGCTGGCACACCTTGGGATGGCAACCAAACATATCTAAACTTTGCCGCCAACCCAACTTCATTTGATGCAACGTTTACACCAAGAATTTCTTCAGGAAGTTATGCTCCAGAAATTACTACTGGTGGTACTGGATATAAAATTGGATATCAATTCTCAATTTCTGGTGCTTCTCTAGGTGGTGCTCCAACTACAAATGACATGACGATCACCGTCAGTAACGTTGATATTGCAGGAACTATTTTAGAAGTTACAGCAACTGGTACTCCAGTTGCTGGAGATACAATTGCATTCTTTAAAGCAGTGTCTTTGAGTGCTCCTGTTACAAGTATTGTAGGAAATGGAACCACAATTACATACTCTGCTATTGCAAAGATTAATGTACAGTTTGCAACTAACCATGGTCTAGTACCTGGCAATACGATTCTGGTATCAATTACGTCAAGTTCGCCTGGTCATGATCTAGCATCTGGACCATTCTTTGTAGATGAAGTACCTGGTCTAGACAACTTTACTTATACAGCAAGAACAACTGGTACTGTTACACCTAGCGGTATGACTGGTTCTGTATATCCAAGAACTGATTCATTCTATACACACAGACCATTTGATGGTGGTGTTCAACTAGGAACTGGATCTCCTGCACACGGCGCACAAGCTGTTCGTCAATCCAAGAAGTATATCAGATATCAGTCTGGTAAAGGTATCATGTATACCACTGGTGCTTTGTTTGCACCTTCTTATGATTTAAGAAGTGTAGATGCTGACGGCACTACAATCGGTAGTATCATTACTTGTGTTACTGATGACCTCAATCACGGTCTACAGGTTGGTGCCGAAGTTCAGTTGACTGGTTTGACTACAGCAGGATACAATGACCACTACACTGTAGCGTCAGTCATTGATGAAATTACATTTACTGTTCTTGCACAGAATAACCTAGCAGCTACATCAGCAGCATTTGGTGATCAACCAGTTGTTGCTCTGTATAGATGGCAGGGTGCTACTGTTCGTGCTGGTGCATTTGACGATCAGAATGGTATCTTCTTCCAGTATGATGGATCTAACCTTGCTGTTGGATTGAGATCTTCTACATTCCAAATTGCTGGTACAGTAACAGCAACATCAGACTCTAACGAACTTAATGGAACTAACACCAAGTTCACCGAACAGTTATCTGTTGGTGATCGAATTGTCATTCGTGGTATGTCTCACGTTATCACAAAAATTGATAACAACTCTAGACTGTTCATGAATCCAGACTTTAGAGGCGTCTCTAATGCAACTAATGTTAAGGCAGCACTGACTAAAGAAATTATTATTCCACAAAATCAGTGGAACATTGATAGATGCGATGGAACTGGTAAGTCTGGATTTGATATTCAAATCAACAGGATGCAGATGATCGGATTCCAATTCACCTGGTATGGTGCTGGATTCATTGATTGGATGTTCAGAGGTCCATCTGGTAACTTTGTTTTCTGTCATAGACTTAAGAACAACAACAGAAACAACGAAGCATTTATGCGTTCTGGTAACCTACCTGTTCGCTATGAGGTTATCAACGAAGGTGCTAAAGGTAGACTAGCAAATCAATTGGCTCAAGCAGAACTTGATACCATTACTCTTAAAGATGGATCATTGTTCCCCAACAACGGAACGCTACTGATCAATAATGAAATTGTAAGATACACCAACAGAAGTTTGAATCTTTTGACGGGTCTTACTAGATCTGCAAATTACACTAACTTTGCTGCAGGTTCTCAAAGAACATATAAAGCAGGTAGTGCTGCACAACATGCAGAAAACACTGGTGTTATTCTACTATCAAACACAGCAACACCACAGATTAATCACTGGGGTTCTGCATTCCTGACTGATGGTGGATTTGATGAGGACCGTGGATACCTATTCAACTATCAGGAAAAAGAAGTTGAACTTACAACTACCAAGTCTACAATCTTCTTGATTAGACTATCGCCTAGTGTTTCTAATGCTATCACTGGTGACCTAGGTGAGAGAGAACTAATCAACCGAGCACAGCTGCTACTCAAGAACATTGAGATTACTGCACAGGGTGGATCAAGTTCACAAGGTATCATTATTGAGGGTGTTCTCAATCCTAAAAACTATCCAACCGATCCAAACGATGTTACCTGGGCAGGTCTGAATACAGGTGGTTCTGGTGGACAACCATCGTTTGCACAGATTGCATCTGGTGGTGATATTACTTTTGTTGGTGGTATCGCTCCAGTTTCAGCATCAAACGCTGGCACACAAAACTACAATTCCAACTATGTCTTCTTTAATACATCAGACATCGGTGGTGTACAGATTGGTTTTGAGGTAACTGGTGGTGACTTGAGAGGAGGAACTACTGTTGCTAACATTTTTAGAAGAAATAGTAGCACAACCTGGATTCAGTTCTCTGACAGAACTAGAGCTGGTTCTGCAGGATCTTCTACCTATGTGTTCGCACCTCTAACTGGTGCAGCAACTCCTGGAGAGCAGGTCTTTGCATTCACTGCAGCACCTGGATCTAGAGACAACATCGATCTATCAGAACTGAAGGAACTTACTAACACTCCTATTGGTGGTAGAGGTACATTCCCCAACGGTCCAGACGTGCTAGCAATCAACGCTTATCTAACGTCTGGTAGCGCAGTTAATGCTACGATCAACATTCGCTGGTCTGAAGCACAGGCATAAGGAGTAACTAATGGCAGAACCCTCAAGTAGACAAGAACTCAAAGATTATTGTTTGAGGCGTCTCGGTCATCCAGTTCTTGAAATTAACGTAGATGATGATCAACTGGATGACTTGATCGATGATGCTTTCCAATACTATAGAGAGCGTCATTTTGATGGCGTTGAACAAATGTATCTCAAGCATGAGATTACAGCAGACGATGTAGCACGTTTTGATGCAGCTGATGAAATTTCATCAACACCAGCTCCTGATGCATCTACCTGGGCAACTAGAAAAAACTTTATTGAAATTCCAGAACATATAGTTGGCATCTCCAAAGTGATGGGTATCTCATCTAACTTTGCGAGAAACAATCTCTTTGGTATGAATAACCAATACTTCCTGATGGACATCTTTTCGTTCTCATCAGGATTTGCTTTTGGTAATTTTGATATGTCAAATTACTATATGCTCAAGCAATACTTTGAGACACTTGACATGATTGTCCAGACTGGATCATTGGTTCAGTATAGATTCAATCAAAGATCAGACAGGTTGTATCTTGATATTGATAAAGCAAGAATGGTTGAAGGTAATTATTTGTTGATTGATTGTCAACGTTATCTTAATCCAGAAACTTTTACTCAAGTATATAACGATAGTTTTGTCAAGCAATATCTAACTGCACTGATTAAGAGACAGTGGGGACAGAACCTAATCAAGTTTAACAACGTACAGCTACCTGGTGGTGTATCACTCAATGGTAGGCAGCTGTTTGAAGATGCTCAAAAAGAAATAGATGTTCTTATGGAGAAGAGTTCTTCTTACTATGAACTACCTCCAATGGATATGATCGGATGAAAAGTATTTACTTTCCTCAACACGGTGGTGTTAACAGCGAACAATCACTCATTCAAAGTTTAATTGATGAGCAGATCAAACTGTTTGGTAGTGATGTCTACTATCTTCCTCGGAAGATGATTAAAGATATTGCACTGAATGATGTATTGTATTCCGAGTTTACTACTCAATACATGATCGAGATGCTACTGATTAATGTTGAGGGATTTGGATCACCATCTGAATTCATTAGTAAGTTTGGTTTGCGTGTCACTGAC
>Ga0208792_1000802_pt1 | contig 11158 bp, 10 predicted proteins | sample 14_taG_FD_184087 | JGI IMG/M metagenome (GOLD analysis project Ga0208792, IMG submission 184087) | Marine viral communities from the Subarctic Pacific Ocean - 14_ETSP_OMZ_AT15311 metaG (SPAdes) (version 2) | ecosystem: Environmental > Aquatic > Marine > Oceanic | place: Pacific Ocean | collected...
CGATAAGGATATTGTAGGTACAATTACTGTTGATGGTTTGACTGTCGCAGGTAATGTGTCAGTCGATGGCGGCACGATTAAGCTGGATGGGAATTATCCTACTGGTACAGGCAATGTGGCGTTGGGTAATACTGCGTTGGATAGTGTTCAATCTGGTGGCACTTATAATACTGCTATCGGAAATGCGGCTGGTACTGCAATAACAACAGGTTCTAGGAGTGTGTTGATAGGCCCTTTTGCAGGTGAAGACATTACCACTGCATCTGACAACACAGCGGTTGGGTATAATAATTTAACTAATAATACATCTGGTGCAAACAATGTTGCTCTTGGTGGTAGGAGTATGCAAGCTAATACATCTGGTGGAAACAACACTGCCGTTGGCTATCAATCCTTAACAGCCAACACCACTGCAGGTAATAATACTGCCGTTGGGTATCAAGCTGCAAAGGCTAATACTACGGGTACAGAAAATGTTGCTTTGGGCTTCCAATCCCTGCTTAACAATACAACTGGCTCCAATAATATTGCTCTAGGTTATATATCTCTTTATGCAAATACTACCGCTAGTGACAATACTGCACTGGGGTATTCTACACTTAGGTTTAACACTACAGGTGCAAGTAATGTAGCCGTTGGCAGAGATACATTAAGAGCCAACACCACCGCCAGCAACAACACAGCGGTTGGATATCAGTCTATGGACGCTAATACCACAGGCACATCAAATACTTCTGTGGGCAAAAGTTCTTTAGGCGCAAATGTAACTGGTAATAGTTTAACAGCTATTGGCTCTAATGCTTTATTTTCCAATACAACATCAGGCAATACTGCGGTAGGTTCTAACGCTGCTTATAGTAACACGTCAGGGCGTGTAGATGCTTTTGGAGTAAACGCTGCTTATAATAATACCACAGGTAATTATAATAGTGCCTTTGGTCAGCAAAATGGTTTCTTAGCGGCACTTCAAAGTAATACTACAGGCAGTTCTAATGCGGCTTTTGCAACAGGTGCATTGGGGAATACTACGACAGGCAGTTTTAATACGGGGGTAGGTGTAGCTGCTCTTTACTCCAACACCACCGCAGATAGCAACACTGCTGTCGGCTATCAAGCGATGTACGACAATACCACTGGTATTGATAATGTAGGCATAGGTAGACTAGCCCTTCAAGATAATACCTCTGGAAGTTATAATGTTGCTTTGGGTATGAATAGCATTGCTTTAAACACCACCGGTGGTGGAAATGTATCAATAGGCCATCAGGCTTTGTATTCAAATACAACTGCTAATCACAACGTAGCCATAGGTAGAGATGCGTTAAAGGCAAACACCACCGCAAGTAATTCTATTGCAATTGGAAACAATACCTTATTTGCAACCAACGCCGCTGGAAATGTAGCAGTAGGACATTATGCGGGTATTTATATCACCTCAGGAGAATACAATACTTGTCTTGGTTATGCTTGCGGATACTCAAATAATAATGGCAATCAACTTACTACTGGTGGCAGTAACGTTTTAATTGGCAATGCTGCTAACGTACCTTCGGGCGCTACTTTTGGTTCTGTAGTTATAGGCTCTGGTGTAGGTAAAGGGAATTATACAGGTTTCATTACTCCCGCAAGTGGCGTCTATCAAGGTAACAACTCTTCAAGCTGGTCAACTACCTCTGATCGCAGGCTAAAGAAAAACATTGTTGATAGTACTATCGGCCTTGCTGAGATTAATCAGATACAAGTACGAAACTATGAGTACAAAACTGAAGATGATCTTTCTGAAATAGAAGCTGATGGTCTTTGTAAAAATGACATTATCGGAAGAGAAGGTGTACAAGTAAGTGCCATAGCTCAAGAACTACAAGCGGTATTACCTAATTGCGTTACAGAACAAGATACGGGCGTACTTTCGGTAAATGCTGATAATCTTACTTGGCACTTAATCAAAGCAGTACAAGAGCTTTCAGCTAAAGTTGAATCTCTTGAAGCACAACTAAACCCGTAAAAGTCAGAAAAGGAGAAAGACATGACTGATACACCAACTGCAGACGAGATTCTGCAACACTACACAGCAATGGGTCACTCTGTTGACTTGCTAAACGCTGGGCAACCAGAGGGCATGGAAGATGTCGATTGGACTGACACTGTGTCACGCAACGTAGAGCATCTACAGTTAATGGTTGCTAAAGACTTCTGGACTTCAGAAGATATGACTGCTGTAGATAAAGCTATTGCAGATAATACATAATGTCTGAGGATAGCTGGCACCTAAGCAAGTCTGTACCGATTACACTGATCTTTGGCCTACTTGTTCAGGGAGCAGCTATCGTATGGACAGTCAGTATGATGATGTCTGACATAGAGAATAACAGAGAAGAAATCATCGTACTAGAAAAACGTATTGGACGCATAGAAGTGTCCGTACAAAACCAAGCAGTATCACTAGCACGTATAGACGAAAACATAAAAGCAATAAGATCATCAGTAGAAAAGATGGCAGACAGAAATGAATAAAAAGGTTTGCCATAATGATAGAAGTATTAGCTTTAGCAGGTGCAGTTACTAAGATAGCTGGTGCAGTTAGTTCTGCAGTTAAAGCTGGTAGTGATGTAGCAGACTTACTGCCTCACTTTGGTAAGTTAGCTAAGTTAGATAGTGAGATTCAACTAGCTGAAAAGGGTGCACATAAAGGCCCATTAGGTAGACTAAGCTCCTCTGAAGAAGAAGGGTTTGCTATAGCCCAAGCTAAGATGAAACATAAAGAGTGCATGGATGAGCTAAGATCAGCTTGTCAACTTTATGGGCCACCAGGAATGTGGGATCTAGTTGTAAAAGAACAAGCAGCAGCTAGACAAAGGCACAAAGAAGCGTTAGAATTACAAGCAAAGCAAAGAGACAGATTGTTCTGGGGATTGTCACTTACAGTAGGAATAATAATATTTGTAGGTGGTACAGCAGGGATGATCTGGGGTCTTAACGAAGTAGTAAATGGATAGTAATAATGGAAAATAGTAATACTTTAGATGCAGAATATAACTTAGCTACTAAGTTTCTTGGTTATAAAGGTCCAAAGTCTACACCTGCACTTAATGATTTTATGAAAGCAAATCCTGGAGCTGCTGCACGTATGGGTAAATATCAACAAGCTATGGTTGGTATGGCTCAAGGTGGCGTAGTTAAGATGCAACAAGGTGGTCCAGTTCAAGACGGTCCAAAGAGTTATCAACAACAAGCATCTCCAGAAGCTCTTAGCTATACTAAAGATATTGTACCTATGTTTGGAGGTGCTGTAAAACAAACCATGCAGCCTACACAAGCACCTGTATCTTATATTCAACCTACTGCTGATCAAACAATAGACTCTGCTGCTGGTCAAGTTACTGGTGCTGCACCTACAGCTACTGCTGCTCAAGTACAACAAGTAGCTCAAGCTCAATCTGCTGCTCCTACTCCTGCCGCTACCTATGGTGCTGCTGCTGTAACCCCTGCTGTACAACAAGAGACAGAACAAGTGCAAGCAGCTCAGGGTGAGGTAAGTGCAGAAGCTCAAGTAACAGCAGCACAGCAAACTGAATCGTCTGTATCTGGCATGGAAGCTGCTCAGGGTACTGCTAATATAATGACTAATCCTGTACAACGTGAGATACAGGAAGGTGAATTAATTAGTGGTGTTGCGGATGCTGAAAAAGCGGCTAAGTTTACTGAACAAGTGCAAGCTGCTACAGCTAGTCCCTCAAACAAAGCTACTGTACAAGGTCAACTAGAAGGCCTTATGCAACAGTTTGAAGGTGGTGCTACACCTGCATGGGCTGCTGGTGCTATGCGTAATGCTACTGCTGCTATGGCTTCAAGGGGCTTAGGTGCAAGTAGTCTTGCTGGACAAGCTATTGTACAGGCAGCAATGGAATCTGCCTTACCTATTGCTCAAGCTGATGCACAAACAGTTGCATCTTTTGAAGCTCAGAACTTGTCAAACCGTCAACAACGTGCTATGCTTGCAGCACAACAACGTGCTCAGTTTATGGGTCAAGAGTTTGATCAGGCATTCCAAGCTCGTGTTCAGAACTCAGCTCGTATCGGTGACATCGCCAATATGAACTTTACTGCAGAGCAAAACATAGCTCTTGAGAACTCTCGTGCAGTAAACACTATGAACTTAGCTAACTTAGGTAATCGTCAAGCTATGGTTATGGCAGAAGCTGCGGCTTTATCACAACTCGACACACAAAATCTAAACAACAGGCAGCAAGCTGCAGTACAAAATGCCCAGAGCTTTTTGCAGATGGATATGACTAACTTAGCAAATGAACAGCAGACTGCACTGTTTAAATCTCAGCAAAATATACAAGCTTTATTTACTGATCAAGCTGCTGAAAATGCTTCACTACAGTTTAATGCCTCAAGTGAAAATCAAACTAAACAATTCTTCGCAACTCTTGCTAATCAAACTTCACAGTTTAATGCATCTCAAACTAATGCGGTAAATCAATTTAATGTAAACTCTGTAAATTCTATTAGGCAATTTAATGCTAGCACTAAAAATCAAAGAGATCAATTTAATGCAACAAATGGCTTAGTAGTAGCACAAGCTAATGCTCAATGGAGACAAAACATAGCTACTCTTAATACTGCTGCACAAAATGAAAGTAATATGACTTTTGCTCAAACAATAAATGCCATGACTCAAACTAACTTGGATGCGGTATGGCAACGTGAACGTGATATTATGTCGTTAGCATTTCAAACTGCTGAAAGCAATGCCGACAATGCTACTCAAATTATTATGCAGCAGATGGCTGCTGATGCTACAATAACTGCCGCTGAACTTCAAGCTAAGATTGAAGCTACTTCAAAAACAGGTGACTTTTTATCTGAAGTCTTCCTTAAGATTATAGATATATAGTAACGAGGTTTAAATATGTCACTAAATTTAAGACAAGATAAACAAAGAAAAAAGTCTGCTTTGCTAAACAGAAATGTAACTGGTATAGAAGACCCAACTACTGTTATGGGATTAGGTCAATCTAGATCTAAACCTAAAGCACAGACCTTAAAAACCCCTAGTGCAGAGGGTGAAATGCAAAAAGTAAAAAATACTTACGCAGATAATGCTAAACAAGTTGCAGCTTGGGAACAAGGTTGGGATGAAATTCTTGACAATGTATTTCAAGAAGATGCACCTGAGTTAGTGGAAGCTAAGAAAAATCTTGGTATATCTAATACATCTAAAGCTATGACTGAGGATGCTAAAAAAGAAAGTGTTGGAAAAAGACTTATGGGAGATATATCAGAAGTTTTTGGTCTAACAGATTTTCAAGCCGCAGGTATAGTAGGTAACTTTGACCATGAGACAGGGGGTTTTAATTACCTACAAGAAATAAAACCTGTAGTTCCTGGTTCTAAAGGTGGTAGGGGTTTTGCAATGTGGACTGGACCAAGAAGAAAAGCATTTGAATCTTGGTCAGAAGAAAATAACTTAAATCCAGATTCTTATGAAGCGTCTTTTGGTTTTTTTGTACACGAAGTCCAAAACACTTCTGAAGGAAGGTTTATGAAAAAGTTGCAAGAAACTGAAACTGCAGAGGAAGCAGCTCGTATATTTTCACAAGGATATTTAAGACCAGGAAAACCTATGATGGAAAGAAGAGTGTCTAAAGCTAACTACTACGCAGGAGAAGAGTAATGATACAGTCACTTCAAGGAGCAATTCCTGGACAATCTTTAACGGACGAACCTAAAAACTTTCCTTGGGAAAGGGCACCTCAAATAACAGATCCTGATGAGGCTATTAGGTATCACATAGATCGTATCTCTGATGAAGAAGTTATTGATAATGTTTTCTTTGCTTTGGATTTTGGCGTACCTGCTAAAAACTTAAGTGATTCTATTATGACTGGTGCAGTAGCAAAGGGTGTACATAGTATTGACATTAGCCTTATTGCAGAACCTATAGTAAGAAAATTTATTATGAAGGCTGCCGATAAAGCTGGGGTAAAATACCAAGAAACTTTTGAAGAACCTAAGGTAGACCCAATGGAACGTGCATCAATGCTTGTTGCTGCCAATAGGGCTACCCCACAAGATCAGCAGGATAAAGGTTACGAACTCTTGAAAGAGTCTGAAGAAGCTGTTACAGCAGAGGCTATGCCTCAAGAAAAACCAGCAGTTGAAGAAGAAGTAAAACCAAAAGGTTTAATGGCGAGGTAAGATATGTTAGGTGCAGTTTTAGGTGGAGCATTCTTAGGCGGTTTAGCTGACAGGATGAAAGAAAACAGAGAATATACTAAGTCTAAATCAGATGCTATGCAAGAGTACTTGTGGAAGTCTGGACTTAAAAGGCAGCAAGAAGTTCAAGAGTCTCGCACAAAACTTGAAGCTGCTTATGACTACCTAGATTCAAAAGGTCTGGATAAAGAGTCTTCTCTTGGGATACTATCTGAAAATCCAAAAGAACTTTTAAGGGTAGCTGCAGCTGCACAAGCTGCTGAGTTAGAGGGTAGACTAACCGAAACAATCCTTAATGATGCTGTAATTCAAGCCGCTAATTATGCTGCACCTAGTGATGTATCTGCTGCAGATCTAATTAAACAAGCTACACCAGACTTTGTTACTGGTGCAAAGATTAAGAAGCCCGAACAACAAGAGTCTACAATACTTGGTAAGATCTTTAGCCCAAAAGACTTAGAAGATGTTATGTATGACGTATACTCTTCTAATATTATGGGTGTTACAGGTGCAGATATTGAAGCTAGTGTTTCTGCTCCTACAATTAAAGGTCGTAAGGAAGGTCCACTAGGGGTTACAACTGACCTCGGTGTATTGGCGGAACAAGAAGACTATACAGTTCAAGAAATAAACGAGATGCAAAAAACTGTACAGGGTAAATACGACGAAAGTTTTGCTGAGATACAAACTCAGACACTTAATATTTTGGGTGATTATGATAATACAATACCTGATAGTCAACAAGTAGGTGAGGGTTTAACCCTTGGGCAGGTTAGAAAAAAACAAGAAAAAATTAAAGAGATAGAAGATCTTTTAGATGCTGATAAAGATTACGAAGCTTATAAAGCTATGATGAAACTAGACCCAGGAATAGCACTAAGCTTTATTGCTAGGGGAGGACTATTCTCCGCCGTATTTACAAACGATTTAGGTTTTGGTCTTGATCAGACTTATTTAGACACTCTTTCGGAGATTTAATAGTGACCAGCTACGCAGATAAACTAAGGGCTATTTCGACTCCAGCTGAGTTGGATGATGAAGTTATAGAAAATACGCAACCTGTACCTGAAGGATTTGAACCTACAAAAACAGAGGGTAAAGGTCTTGTAGAAACCTTATCTGTTGATGATAACTTTGAAGTTATTGAGCAGTATATGTCACAGAGATTTGGTATGGATACTTCTGAGTACGACAAAGAGGAGTTAATTGATTCGTATGTAAATCAAATGCGTGGCTTTAATTCTGGTCAGTCGTTAATAACCTTAAGTGAGCTTACCTTTTTAAACACTGGTGATGATGCTAAGTTAGCTAACAAACGTAAAGCTGCACAAGATGCTTACAAATTGTTTGACTCTTTGGGTGGTGCCTTTAGTAAAGACAGAACCACTGGAGAAAAAGCTGATGCTGTATACGATTACGCTAGAGCACTTGTTGTAGATCCAATTAATATAGTGTCTCTTGGTGCAGGTAAAATTTTTAGTATAGGTGCCAGTAAGACTGCTGTACAGGGAGCTAAGAACTTAGCCTTTAGGGTTGGTAGACAGGCAGCAACAAAAGAGTTAAAAAGAACTGGCAGTAAAAAAGCTGCAGCTAAAGTTCAAACTGAAGTTACTCAAAGAGCTTATCAAGAGGCACTAAAAAAGTCTAAGACTAAAGCTATATTAGATAAAGCGGATAGGAAATCTATCTATGGTTCTCTTGGTTTTGATATGGTCTCTGCTGGTGCACTCGATGTAGCACAACAAAAAGCAGAAGTTACATCTGGATTTAAAGAGGAGATAGACTTCTTTCAAGCTGGCATATCTACAGCTACTGGTGCATTGGGTGGAGCAACACAACTTGGTTTAGTATATCTTAAGAACAAGAAGGCCATACCTCTAGCTTCAATACAACTACATAGAGCTGGTCAAGTTAAGAAGTTTGAGGGATTACAAAAACTATCTTCTGAACAGTTAGCTCAAGAACTTTTTGAACTAAAAGAAAGAACAACTACTTGGGCTAGGATGGTTAAGGAAGGTAAAAAACTTACTAAGGTTTCTGACAACCCTAAGACTTCTGTAGATTATGACACCGAGTTTGCCTTGAAATTTTTTATTGGTAGTGAAGAAGAGGGTTGGGATGGTGTAGCCTCTGTACTAAGTAAGGCTGGCTATAAAAAACCAGAGGACATGCAGGTTTCTTTATATATTAAAGAAGCACTTGAAGATATGCCATCACAAAATAAAAAACTTGTAGAAGAAGCTTATGAGATACTTCGTGATTCTTCAGATCAACTTAAAGATTTTTCTTTTGAAGACTTTTTAAATATTGGTGCAAAGACTGCAAGTGAAGCAGGTCAACGATTAAACGTAGAGTCTCAGATAGCTAAACGTCTTCAGGCTATGGGGCTTGACCCTAAAAAAACACCTGCAGAAAAAGCAGCTAAGGCAACTTTAGATCCTTTAGAAAAAGGAATAAAGAAAACTTTTGGTGAACGTTTAGTAAATGTACAGGAAAATTTAGTAAGAGCTATTGTTACTCACCCTGGAACCACGGGCCTAAACGCTATTGGTTGGAAAGCTGCAACAATAAATCAAAGTGCATCTGATATGATTCGTGCTGCTCTGTATGGTGGTGGTTCTGTGTTTAATACCCTGAAGGGTGATAGTGTAAATGCACTTAAATACAAGAATTTAGCTACTCAAATGATGAGCCTTCAAAGACAGAAGGTACGTAATATGGTTGATGCTTACGGGACTTATGAATCTGTTATGGACTATCTTGCTATTCGTCCAGGTGCACAGCAAGAGTTGTTTAGATATATTAATGGTGGAGTAGAACTTAAAGGTATTTTAGATGAGTTTAAACTCAACCCAAAAGAGATTCCAAACAAAAGTAATTATCAAAAATTTAGTGACTTTTTTGAGACAGCTTACGGTGTTAAAGCTCAAGACTTTTTGACAAAAACACAAGAGTTTCAATACTCTTTGGATAGAGAGATTAGACTTAAGTATAACAAAACCTATCATGAGTTTATGGATGATCCAAATCTTGTTGGTTTGTTATCTGAGCCAGGATCAGAGGCATTCAAAGAGTTTGCTGAACTTGAAGCTAGAGCTGTACAAAATGCACTAAGGAATACCTTTTCTAAGAAGTTTGGTAATCAAGACGATCTAGTAGGTCAAACTGCAAACATAATTGAAAACGTTAGGTCAGTGCCTGTGCTTGGTGCATTAGCTCCGTTTGGACAATTCTGGAATAATAGTGTTGCATTTATGTTAGATCACTCTGGCTTAAGCTTACTTAATAAGTACACAATTAAAGCTGGTGGTAAAGATATTGTTACTAGGGATACAATGGATCTCAGCACTAAAACAGCTGTAGGTTGGGGAACTGTAGCGATAGCAACAGCATCTCAGATAGATAACTTGGAAGAAGGGCTTGCTTGGTATGAAGACAGGGATGAGTTTGGTGCTGTAAAAAGTTACCTTTACGACTACCCAAGAAATGTTCCAATGCTTGTAGGTCGTATGGGTGCTCATGCAATACGTGATGGGTCAGTACCAAAAGATCTTTTTATAGCTTTTGGAGATAACTTTGGTACTCGTGCTTTAACTGACGATATGGGAGAAGCTTTTGGTATAGTAGGTAAAGCTATTTATCTTGCTGGTGAAGCTGAAGATACAGAATTTTTAGAAGTAGCTGGGATGTTTCTTGGAGATTTAACTTCACAACACGTATCAGGTTTTACTAGAAGGTTTGACCCAATCAACCAAGCTGTTGCTATGGCTAGGGGAGAGGATTATAAAGTAGTTGATAAGAAAGAGGGTAATAAAGTTGTCAATGATTCCCTTAGATACATGGATCAGATCTTTGAGGTATTAGCTGATACTTCTGTTGATCCAGATAAGGTGAAAAGTCGTGTCGGTATAGCTACGACAGAGAAGGAACAAGCTCTTACAAGAGAACCTGGTCAAGTCCCTATTGGTAGACTTTCTGGTTACAGGGAAGTGCTGCCTTCAACCACTATTCAAAAACTGTATAATGATGTTGGTAAACCTCAGTGGCAAACTGAGATAAGGAGTAAGTCTCCCGAAGCAGTTAATGTTTTTAATAAGTATGTCCGTCCACGTTTGGAAATCTATGCGGATTCTGTAGTCGATAGTGGTCAGTGGGACAGTCTATCCTTAAGGGAGAAACGTAATACTCTTACAGACATATTGTCCATAGCTAAGAAGGATTCTTTAGAAGCCTTAGATAGGTCTATTGATCCAGAGGAAAAAAAGACTAAGCTTATCTTTACCGTAAAAAATAAAGGTAAGAAAGCAGACCTACGAAGAGCCTTAGATTATTTTAAAATAGATGAAAAAGACATGTGGACACTAGATGTAAATCAACTACTGTTACTAGAAGATCTAGTAGAAAACTTTGCTAATAACGAAGAAAAATTAAAAAAAGATCTTGGATTAGAATAAACTTAAGGGGGCCACTTGAAGCCCCCTTTTGTTATTCATCATCATCCTCTAACATGAAGTCAGCCCAATCATATGACTCACGCTTTATATCTCCTTTGTGAACATGCCCTGGAGATCTTGACAATAACGCAGCCATCGCTTGACCAGCTAAGTACCTACGAGAAGTAAGTGCTTTGTTTTTAAGCGGTGGCTTTATCTTTTTCTGCCTGTAACTTTTGGCCTCTTCTTCAAGACTCTTTTTGTTTTTGTTCATTAAGCTTAACCCTTTCAAGGTTACGGAAGTAGGCTTTATTAAAGCCCATCTCCCACTCCCTGTTCTGCTTGGTATTTAGTCTGTGAGGATTACCTAAGTTGCCTTCCTTAAAGTCCTTTATACCCTCTTCGTATGGCCTCATTTGTGCTTTTCCTCCATTGCCTCTAACATTTTGTTTAGATACCATTCTGCTTTCTCCATATCCTGAACAGGGTTACCCTTGTAC
>Ga0208792_1000804_pt1 | contig 11131 bp, 22 predicted proteins | sample 14_taG_FD_184087 | JGI IMG/M metagenome (GOLD analysis project Ga0208792, IMG submission 184087) | Marine viral communities from the Subarctic Pacific Ocean - 14_ETSP_OMZ_AT15311 metaG (SPAdes) (version 2) | ecosystem: Environmental > Aquatic > Marine > Oceanic | place: Pacific Ocean | collected...
AGCGAATAACCACGCCGTATAAACCCTGTAAAGTAACTGTTGTTTTGGGATAACGCCTTATTTCATTCATATTACTTGTTCCATGCTGTAACCCTTGAGTATATATATAGGTATAAGGTAACACTTGCCTAATCCTACTTTTACTTTCTTACATTCTTCTCTTAACATGCATTCAATAATTTTTATTGGCTCAATCCATATATAACCGGTTGATGTATGTATGCACCAGTAACTTGCTTTAGTAGATAAGATATCTCCCGGCTTGTTGTTCCTTTCGTATTCAATAATAATATTACCTGTTGTTTCAGATCGTTTGTCATACTTTACTTCAACACTTTTGTGTAGCTCCGGAATCCATATATCGTAGTCAACAAATTGCCCATCAATACGCGTAGCTAATGGGTACCTTTTGTGTAACAGTTGTAATACTTTTTCTTCACATGATATACCCATGCTTAGTAACTCTGCAAACTTCATACTACTTTAGACCTGCCTTTCTTAAATAATATGTTGATACCTTTTTAAACTTACGCGGCCATGTATGACGTATAGCTTTCAAACCAATACGATGAAAAGGAAATCGTGATTCATATTTAGGATTTGTTTCAAACCTATGAATAATCTTTAACCCATTTTGTGTTTTTTCCCAGACGGCATATATACCGTTTAACTTAGCCCTAAATTGATTTTTACCTTTAACAACGCCAGCCCTTCTTCCTTTAATGTTACCGTGTTGATTCAGTTTTGCATTAACAGTCGGAACCGCTGTATTTGTAACCTTACGAATACCACCAAATATTTGTAGCTTCATAAAGCTTTGCGCCCAGTCTCTATATGTTATTGTTGCTTCTAACTTATTTCTTCTAGCAAATCGTACGAACAATGCATTGATTGTTTGTTTCCTTGGTTTATGTAAATGCTTTTTCATTCCTGCCTGTTCTAATTCTTTTACTCTTACAGCTGTTTCATTAATAGCTATTCTTGTTATGTTAGGTATATCAACTTTCTGAAACTTAACAAATTGTTTTATTACCGGTTTTATATTCGTTTCAATTTTTACGCGCATAGCTTTTTATTCTTCCTCCGAGCTTATGTGTTTTTTTCTTTATATCAAATAAGTCTTGGCTCATTGTTATAAGTATTTCGTTTATATGAAAAATTATAACATCTTCTTTTGATTTGTATTTTTCAAAAGCAATAGGCACATCATCTTCATTTACACAAATAATAATCTTTTCATTCGTATCAGGATGATAAGTTAATATAAACTCAGGTGATAATGTATTATAGCCGCGATTGATAGCATCATCAATTAATGCTTCATAACCTCTAGTCATCATTTCGTTTAACTTAATTTTATTAAATGCTGCATGATACTCATTAGTATATTTGTTTTCAGCTCTTTTAAAACGTAACAGTAGTTCAGGCGTTATTAAATCCATAATTCTTTCTTTGCCCCATTCTAACTTTATTTTTGTTTTAATATCGTTTAGTTTATATAGTGACTCATTAAAAGTTTTGTTTTTTTCTAAGCGTTCTAATTCTTTTATTTTTCTTTCTTTATAATTCATAGTTACATAAACAGTTACTTTTAGTTAAAAACGGACTTATCAAAAAGTTACATGAGTTACATATACCTATAGGTATATGTATGTAACTCAAAATGTAACTCTTTTTTTCTTTAAGTTGGGCAAGAAATGTAACTAGAATGTAACTAATGTAACTAATTATGTAACTAATTAATAACATCATACTTCTTAGCTTGATAGCCCTTGCCTTGTTCATAATATATTTTACCAGCTTCTTTTAAACGTTTTATACGTTGTTTCACTGTATTTTCCTTTAAGTCTCGTTGTGCATTGATTATTTCTTTCTGTGTTACCCAAATAGAAATAGGATCAACTTCTTCTGCTTTAGCCCTTTCTGCTTGTATTTCAGCTATAACAATAATAGTCTCATCAATCTTAGAGTCTTCTTCTTTAAAGTCTTCGTATTCAGTTTTAACTAATACCCCTGAAGTCATTCCAGGATAGTTAATTAAATCAATCTCTTTAAACTTAAAGTATTTAGGATTCATAGGTTTACCATCTTTAATAAGAGTTTGAGCGAATTCAACCTTCATTTCTTCACCTTCATCTTTAGGTCTTTTGACTGCAAACTCAGCATCAACTGCTGCAGGAAGAACAGAGGAGCCACGTGCTCGCCCTGAACTGCTATGCCCTGTATGATGTATCAAAGATATACAACAACTAAACTCAGACTTTAAGTGGTCCACACGTTCAATAAATTTGTTCATATCTTCAGTACTATTCTCGTTTCCAGCTCCAAAGTTACGGGCTAATGTATCAACATATAAACAGCCTATATCACCAAACTCATCGGCTACTTGTCTAATATGATCTATAAGATTTTGATGATCTTTTTCATCTAAAAACCTTACACCTCTATCAGATACAAACATTTGTGCATTGTTTAAGTCATGCCCATAATAATGTTCCCATGCTTGCACACGTCTTGCAATACCTCTTTGCCCTTCACCTGCTAAATAAATAATAGGTGTTTGTACTGTTTTATGTGATTGCCAAGGTATGCCCATAGAAGAGCATAAAGCCATATCAATAGCTACAAAAGATTTACCACTTTTAGGTGCACCATAGATATCTATTACAGAATCTTTTTCCATAATGTCTTCTATAATCCATTCTGGTTCTTGTATATTAGCAATTAAGTCTGATATCTTACGTAATACAAGCGAAGGCTTTTTAGGTTTAGATACAGAAGTTTCTATATATTCTTTAAATGATTCTTTTGTATATATGTTTCTATAATAAGCATCATATAAATCATCTTTATCATTTAAAGCTTCAGGCACTTTAGCAATTTGTACTGAACATTTGTTTTCAGTTAAATACTCACTTAGCTCATCAGCACATTTAAAACCTGCTTCGTCATTGTCTGGCCATATAATAATGTCCTTACCAAACACTGGTGACCAATCAGCTTTTTTCCAACTGTTAACACCTCCATGCCAAGTAGCAGTAGGGCCATCATATAACTGGTTTGCACCTAATGTAGCTTTTTCGCCTTCACTAATAATAATAGGGCCATTGCCTTCTTTATAGTATATAGGCATAAGTCCTTCAGGACGTTTTAAATGCCAAACTTCATTTTCCTTACTAAAAGGTGCATACTTTTGTTTTATGCTATGCCCGTCATTAAACCTCATTACAACAAATGAATCTGTATATTTGAGTAATACAATTGACTCTTTTGCTAATGAGCGCATTTGTTCTTGATCGAATTGCCTATAACTTTTTGTTTCTAAAGTAATAGTGTCCTTAATGTCTGGACTGTACATATTCAATATATCATTGCGATTCTGGTTAAAGTGATCTATTAACCATATAACTCCTCCTCCTTCATCTAACTCAAAACTAAAAAATAATCCAGTTTCAAGATTAAGGCACCAACTACCATTAGTGCCCCATCTATATTCTGTACTAGATTGCTTAGTTGGTTTCCCTAATAAATGAAGGCCAACTTGAGGAGCCAACTGTACAAAGTTGACTTCTCTCATTATTAAAACGGTAGATCGTCTTCAGTTAAACCTTGAGCAGAAGGATCAAATCTTGGATCCCCTTTTTCAGGTGTAGTATTGCTAGCAAAGTTAAAGTCGTCATTAACTTGTTTAGCTGCTTTTTCTAAAGGTGCATCAACATCGTTTACAATAAAGTCAGCCGGTTTGTCAGCCCACTTTACAAATTCAAATTCAGGTATAGCAGCTTGGCCAACCTTAAACTTTTCTACCTTAGCTCCAGTGTATTTCATATGTACTACTTTTCCTGGATTAGCTTTAATGTCATTCCAAAAAGTTGCGCACATGTTATTAAAGCCTTGACTTTCACCCCAGCTAAATCTACGCCATAGCTTAGAGCCATGCTCTTTAGTATACATCCACACACTAAATGCTCTTTTATGTTCTGATGTAGGCTGTCCTTTTGAAACACCTGGTTTATCATCCCACTCCCAAAAATAGCCACCTTCATATACACCCCAGCCAGTTTGTATACTAGCAGGATCAATAAGAATATGAACTATATCTTGATGAGCCTCTTCTCCAACCATCCAACATTTATCTGCACTGCTATGTTTTATAAAAACATTATCACTGCTCGTATTAATACCCAAAATATCCATAAATTACTCCTTTAATGTAATATTGGTTGCGCTTCATTGCGCCATTTTTCAACTAATACATATCTGAATTCAGATACATATTCATCAAAACTTAGTTTAATTCTTATATCAGTTTCTAAATATTCTAAATATTCTAAAACACAGAACTCTGAAAATCGTAAGTCTTTATTCGTCTCTGTTGACATAAGCATTAAAAATTTTATTCTTTTTTATTATATCTATAAAATCATCCCATTTGCATGTAAATATCTTATTGTTATCTTTTGGCTCATCTTTTAGTATCGACCAAAAAGGCATAGCAACTTCAATAGGGCTTCTATTATATTTATAAACTAAAACAGGAATTCTTGACTCGCCAGCTGATATACATACTTGATCCCACCAGCCAGTTTTATAACCTTTGCCTTCAGCATAACATTTGCATTCAATAGCATAGTTTAAAAAATTAATATCACATTCTCCTTTTTTGTACATCTGTTCAAAGTTTCTTGTAATGTGTATATCTGCATTATGTTCGTCTGAAAATTCTTTTAATAAGTTAACAATTTTTCTTTCAAAAGCTGCCCCTTTGTTTCTGCTGTTAACCATTTCTTTTTTGTAGCTCTCTGTTACATTTAAGCTTTATTTTTGCTGTTGTATTTTGATCAGCAATTAAATCTATAAGCGCTTTAATGGATGCAGTCTTAAGGTAATAATGTTCAACCTCATACTTACCTGTTTTCTTACTTTTTATCTTTATTGACTTTCTTATTTTTTCCGGCATTTTTAAATATTTTGTCCCAATTGTTATCTATTTTCTTTTTATCTTCAGGTCTACGTTTTGAACCTTTACCGCCATGCCATTTAGACATTATCTTTTAATTCTTTAAGCAATAATTGCTCAACTACAAATATCATTTTTTTACCATGCTTGTCACAATATTCTTTTAGCAACTTATGTGTTTCAGGTTTAACCCACACAGCTTTCATTTGACTATCCATATTTTTTAATCCTTAGAGTTTTTGCCCTAACCTGTCTTGCTTCTTTTGCAGGAGTTATTTTTTCAGGTTGAGCTTTATAATTAATCATAGGCCACATGATTGTATGTTCGTTAGTTTGGCCTCCGTCAGCATCTTGTATTAAGTCTTTTAACATAACTTCAAATTTATCTATATCTTCATTAAGTAATTTAATATGTTCTTTTTTATTTAAGATAGCTTCACAAATTAAATCAGCTTCGCGCTCTAAAGTTATTATATCTTTATTAACATTTTTGTATACTATGTTTGCATCAGCACTTGAAGAAGGCGGATAATATTCTTTGTGTTTTACTCTGTGATCAAAGTCTAACACAAGCGATTGCAATTCTTGCTGAAATTCAGGCTTCCTAGAATATAAGTATATTTTAAAGTCAGTTGATTGCCATAACACAATAACGGCCGCCCAGCTATAGCCAGTACATTCCATTAAACCTTTGGCTTGCAATACGCCTCGCCATTCTTCTAAGTCATTAGTTGATGCATTACGCGTAGCTTTGCACTCGATAACGCCAGGCCCATCTAATACAATCGTTTCTTGTTCAGGAATAATTACATAATCAAGATCGCCATTTTTAAATGTTAATTCATGGGCTACACCAGTAGCATCCAAAGAACCTGCAAGGGGGAGTGTTGGATGTAATACAGGTTCTTCGTAGTCTACTTTTACGCTTTCAAGGCCTAGTATATTTTTAGCCTCTTCACATAAAACCGGTTCTAATATATCGCCCATACGTTGTAGCATAAGCTGAGGAGTTTGTTTAGGCATTTCACCTTCACTTGCTTTGATTGCTGTATCGAGCCATTCATTTCTTGATTGATACTGACTGATTCCTTTTATATAAGGCAACGTTGAACAGCTTGCCTGATCATATCTTGTTTTTTTACCTACCATAATTACTCCCGTAATATAAATCAGCTATTTGATTTAATGATAAATCAGAAGGATATATGTGTGTTTCTTCTTCTTTATTTATATGCCGATCTGTTATTTTAATTGTTCCATCGTTGTATATAATTTTTGTGTATTTATGATCACCCCAATTATTAATTTCAAGGAGTTTAATATTTTGTGACCAAGCAACAATTATTGCTATATCTTCTACTGGAATCATGTTGTGTAAGACTTATGAATAGCTTTTAGTTTCTTATATAGATTAACAAAATCTTTTTCTGAATACGCTGCATCGTCATAATGAAAGACAGTAGTTTCGACAGGGTTTTCAATTGGGTTGTCTTCAACAACATTTAAAAACCATAATAAAAAAGTAACTTCTGATTTATTTAATTTCCTTTGACTCAAATTTAAATTCATGTTTTAGCCCCCATTAAATATGCTATTTCAGTTAAAGAATCACGAACCACATATTCTTCTGATCCTACTTGAACTTTGTTTTCACCTGTTAAAAAGTCTTTGTAATAACCACGTACAGCTCGCTTAGGTATTATTAAAGGTTTTGTTTTACCAACTTCGTTTAAATGTATATTCATTATTTATTATCCTTATCTTTAATAATTAAAGCAACACCATATAAACAAAAAGCCATAAAAGCTAATATTAATAATATTTGGTAGTCCATTACTTACTCCCCATAGTTAATTGCACTTCATGCCCTTGCTTAATTAGTCTTGCCTTCTTTTTTCTCATGACTGTTAAGTCATTAGTCTTAGCCGCTAATGCCCAACCAAAGTTCGGCACATTTACTTTTAGTGTATATCTAGTCATGTTATTTAACTCCTTAATTTTATTTAACATAAACAAATTATATCAAGTTATATATAATTGTATACCTTTTTATATGTAATTATTTATATTATATTCAAGGCTTATAAAGTAATATTAGTAAGAGGCTGATAATAAAATATTAATACTCCTTACTCAATATCTCCGTATTTTTAATCAGCCTCACTTATGATCGGTCGAACGACAGGAACAGATGATAAGTTGTCTAATGTTTCACGAAACGTATCTATTTCTAAAGTATCTGTAATAATTTTTTTATCAAACGTAAAGTAGGTTTGCGAGCTGCAATTTGATTTAAATAAAATACGTTTTTCAGGCATAAACACAAATGCAAGAATATCACAATGATAGTTTTTATATATTTGACTTTGGTTCCTGGAATTATCAGATACAAAAACATATTTACCTTCTGGTGTTTTTGTTCGTGCTTTGACTTGTACAGTATACATAGCCGGGCCTAATTCACATACTAGGTCAGCCGGATGTTTATCTTGGCATGGAAAACAGAAGTCGCAATATTCCAGCAAGAATGTCTGTACTAATGATTCGGCGAATGCGCCTATTCGAGAATTGTTTTGGTGTTCGTCTGAACTTTTGGTTGGCATTTTTTTAACTCTTCTGAATTAAATATTGCACGTCTCCCAACTTGTTGTGCATATTTAGAATTTAATAATTCCTTACCCGCTTCTTCCCATTCTCCTAGTTCCATATAAGCCCTGGTTTTTCGAAATGCAAGCCAGGAATTAATGCCCATGTTAAAAACAAGATCCATACAAATTGCTTGCGCTGCTTCTGGAAATGTTTTATATACAGGCCAATATTTATCAAGTTTAGCAATAACATTTTCAATATCATTGTCTAATAAATATATAGCTTCTTCTTTTGTAATACCATTTGTTTCAAGATTTCTTCCGACGCCAATACTTGTGTAACCCTGGGAACATTCATACGGTTTTAAAACCATTGCTTCCCATTTAATCAAGCGCTCTTTTACAAGATCTTTCATATTACTTTTTGGTTTTTTCGTATGTTCGAAGCGTGGACATGCCGAGCATAGCCATAACGATTGTAGATAGTTGGCTAAAGTCAAACTCAGGCGTATCAAATTGAATACCGTTTACAATAAGAATATATTGAATGATCGGTTCTAATATAAAATGATAAGTGAGTGATAAACCACATGCCCAGCCAATAAAAGGCCTCCACCCTGCGACAAATACATTATTGTGTGCTGCTTCAACTTTGTTTACTTCCAATTGTGCTCTGTTAAGCGAAATTATTTCTTTCTCAAGTTCATGAGATAGTTTTGTTTTTAAATCTTTATCAGCAACAAATTTATCTAAAATATCACTGACAGGTTCAATAAGTTTGTCTATCATATATTAATTAAAATTAAATTAAACCCCTGAGGACTAAAGTAAACATACTAATTAGTATTGTTGTAAGACCTGCTAATAGCCACCCCTTCATACTATTCACTGATGTTTGTAAGTCATCAGTTTTTCTATAAATAGTCTTCCAGCGTTCCTGACATACTGCATCATGTTTTGCAAGATCAGCAGCCACATCATTAGCAGTCTTACGAGTAGCCATTATTCTTCCTCTACTACCTCAGCTTCTTCAGTATTGACAGCTCTATCAAATGACTCAATACAAATGTTTTTATATTCATTTGTAATTACATAGTCATCATAGGCTTCTTGAAGTCTAGCTAATTTCTTACCAGCAACATTTAACTTAGCTGCAATAGCCATTTGATCTTCGTTTAGATCAGCAGCTCTGTACTCAACCTCATTAAATGTAATGATTACTGGTTCTTGGTTTTCCATCTTATTTTCTTCGTTACTCATTTAACTCTCCTATAAGTTTATTAAAATTAAATTATATACTAAGAAATTATATAGATGCACTTTCATTAGCAAGTTTCTTAGCTTCTTTAACTTCATCAGTCCATACAGCATTTGCTATGCCTTGGACTTCTGTAGACTCTCCTGATACATCAGTATCTGTATGAGTCCAACTATCGTCATCATTCTTTACAGAGCTTACACATTCTAATGCGTGTCTATGAAAAGACCTTGAAAGCTCTACATATCCCTTAGCTTCCGTGCCTTCTTTGATGACTGTAGCTGTTCTTATTTGTATAGTTTTGTAGTCTCCTACAACTTCTATTTTATCTTCTATTATTTCTTTTGTTATTGCCATTTTTTTCTCCTATGTCCGTACCTAGAATCCACTAGGTATATTAGTTAAATTGTTATGCTGTTGTCAGGTAAGTGCCAGTAAGCCAAAAATAACGCCCTGAACCTGCATTATGCGTAGAATTAGCCCAAGACGAATTAGATGAAATATTTAATGCTTCAATCGTTGTGGTGTTAACTCCAATAACACTAAATGAATCAGTATTCGTAAAAGTTAGCCCTAAATAACCTACAATGTTTCCTATCGCCCTACCTCCGTTATTAGTAAACGGAAGCCCTGTAAATGAAACAAGTCCTGAGTATCCAGTAGTGTCTACGTTTTCGTATCCAATAGTATATTGGACAACTCTACCGATTTTTGTAGCAAAACCTGTTGCTGTTATTAACGTGCTTGGCTCTGCTGCACCGCCTTTGATTGTTGCTGTAAAACTGACCTCCTCATAGTCGTCCAACTTGTTAGCAGCACCTGTACCGCCTAGATGAACACCACCTGAAAGGTAGAGGTTTTTGAATCTATGAGAAGAAGCACCTAAATCAATACTTCCATTTCTAGAACTATTTGATGAAATATTCCACGGAATAATTGTATCAGCACCATCATAAAAATATAGTCCAGTATCACCTGTACCGACAATTAAATCACCGCCACTAGCACCAATACTTCCAACTGGTGAGCCATCTTTACGGAAGTCTATAATGTTTCCGTCTGACGTTTTGCGATTAAAAAAAGCAACGGTGGCTGCGTCTCGTGACATTGACAAGTAACCAGCCGCACCTATTGCTGTCCCAACCACATTAGTGCTAGTGCCAGCAGGGTCTGCGGAAGTAGTCCCCACCAACACATTGCCTGATGAGTTTATTCTCATGCGTTCTGTGTTGTTTGTTTTGAAGTTTAATGCTCTTGAGCCAATAGCCTGAATGCCAAAAACAGTTGTTCCATCAGCATAAATTTCGCCTGTATGAGTTCCATTGACCTCAAAGTCCAACAAACTCCCGCTTGTTCCATTTAAAGTTAATGTTGTGTAACCGCTATATGTGTTAGGCGAATCAGTCCCAATACCAACATTCCCGCCATTAAAGTAAGAACTTCCATTTGCTTGAATATCAACCTTTGTGGTTGTATCTGAAAGCATTTTTAATCTAGCATCATTACTAGCATTAGTTGTTAATTGAAATGTATTTTTACCAGCAGTATTAGGAGATATATATATTTCGCCATTTACATCTAACTTAGCATTAGGAGTACATCCAATACCCACGTTGCCTGTGCTAGAAGAAATTACCATCCTCTGTGTATCACCATTTCCACCATCAGCACCAAATGCAAGACCACCATTAATAAACATAGAACCAGCAGCAGAGCCTGTTCTAAATAACTGAATGGTTGTTCCTGCTTGTGTGGTATCTGCTATAGACAATTTATATGAAGGATTACTCGCTCCAATTCCCACGTTGCCTGATGAGTTTAATATTATTCCATCTGTTGCAGAACCTGATACAGTTCTAAGAATTTTTAATGAGTCTGCATCTTGGTCAAAAAATATTCCTGCCCCAATAGTTGTAGTGCCTTGGTCATAAAAATCTATTCTAGGGTCAGAAGCTCCAGTAGAACCTAAAGCTAATACTGGACCATTATCAGATAAATGTAACAATTGATTTGGACTAGTCGTTCCAATACCCAATCGTTCAGCACTTGCATCCCAAAAGAACTTAGCTGTTGTGCCTGTATCTTCGTAGAAGGAGATGTCTCCTGTGCCGTGGTCAATACGCAGACGTTCAGCAACATTAGAGCCTGCGTCAGTAACGGTTCTAATTCTTAAAGTTCCAGATGCTTGGAGGAACTGTGTGTTTTCGTCTGTTACGTCAGACTCACTTAAAACATAGTTTGGAGTTGTAGACGTATGAACAACATTATTAGCGTTGAAGTTTGTAGTACCATCAACAGTCAAACCATCCATCGTGGCTGTTCCTG
>Ga0208792_1000805_pt1 | contig 11115 bp, 15 predicted proteins | sample 14_taG_FD_184087 | JGI IMG/M metagenome (GOLD analysis project Ga0208792, IMG submission 184087) | Marine viral communities from the Subarctic Pacific Ocean - 14_ETSP_OMZ_AT15311 metaG (SPAdes) (version 2) | ecosystem: Environmental > Aquatic > Marine > Oceanic | place: Pacific Ocean | collected...
ATAGGTGTGACCATACTTACAACAAACTTGAGTTTAAGTAAACTTGGCCAGAAATAATGAATCATGTTAAGAATGAGACCTTTGATATGACTTCCATCGTTATCTGCATCGGTCATGATCATGAGTCTTCCGTATCTGAGTTCAGAGAGTGATGTATACACTTTCCCTTGTTGAAGTCCCAAAATCTTTTTAAGGTCATTAAACTCCTTATTTTCGGTAAGTTGTTTTACACTCGCGTCACGTACGTTCTTACATTTACCTCGGAGTGGAAAAACCCCGTAATGATCACGACCAACGACAGAAAGACCAGCAATTGCAAGTGTTTTTGCAGAATCACCTTCGGTAATAATAAGAGTACACTTACCAGAGTGTGTAGTACCAGCCTTATTCGCATCGTCTAGTTTTGGAATACCCGTTATTTTTGATTTACGGGATCCATCTGTTTTTTTCAATTCTTTCATTTCACGAAACTTCGATAATGCCATGAGTTCTGATTGAACACTTGTTTTCAAAATATTCTTTATAAACGTTTTTGGTGGTTCAAACTTACTCCCAAAGTCCTGTGGTTTGAGTGTACACTCCGATTTAACCTGACTACTAAAACTTGGATTGACAAGTGTTGCTTTTACGAAAACAAAAAACGCATTCTTGACTTGTTGAGGTCTAAGTTTTATTTTCTTTGCCATATCTTCAATAACACCGTTTGCGAGTATTCCAGACACGTGATCAACATGTGAACCACCTTTTGTGGTACATATACCATTCACAAACGATACGTGTTCGAAACCATCATCTGAAGGTGCAATACACACTGACCATCTATCACTCGTAAAGGTACACATTTCATCAGATTTCGTATACATTTTTGCATACGTATTAAATGATGCTTTAGCCAATGCTTCACCTTGAAACTTTACTTTACAATTTTGTGACGTACAAATGTTTGCATCATATACCCGTTTTTCAAAAATTTTATATATAGAATCATCCATTTTTGTCATACCAAACCGTTTCCAATCTGGTATAAAAGTAATCGAAACACTCGATGTAGCACTCGAATACTTTTTTATTTTGGGTGTATTACACTTTTTCATATTATCTGACCATTCTTGTGTGTATATACACTTGTTTTCTCCATCTTTAATTTTTATAGAAAAATTAGTCGAATAAACATTTGTAAGTTTTGCACCGTATCCATTACGACCACCAACAACACGTTTCTGTGTGTCGTCATAATTTGTACTCGTGAGTAAATGTCCAAACGTTAACTCTGGATTCCATAAACCTTCTTTTTCGTGCATTTTAACGGAGATACCACCCAAGGGTCCATTATTTTCAATTGTTATTTCACCAGACACCCTATCGATAGAAACACTCATAGACGTTACATTTTTTGGGTACATAGAGTTTCGGTCGATCGCATTTACTAAAATTTCATCAAATATTTTTAAAAGTGCTGGGGAATACATGATAGTTTTCTTTTCAAATTTATCATTTTCATATATCCAATATGGTTCCGCTACACGTGAAACAGGTCCAACGTACGAATCCGGACGCTTTAAAATATGTTCCACGTGTGTGAGTTTTTGAATACTTTCACTCATTTATGTTGTATTGCGTCTTTTACTTAAGTATATTTTTAGTCCTTCGAACCAATGTAATAATTCATCTTTTGTTTTTGACTTGGGTTTTGGATATATATTTTTTATGCGACCACACTCTCTGTTTCTAAGTGACCTGGGCTGAATATTTTTGTAAGGTGTTATATAACACGCATAACATGTACGTTTTATATTCATATCAAAAAATTTCAGATATCCACCATTGTTAACCATAAAAATAGGTTTTATTTTCTTATATTCTCGAAGAAGTATTCGTTCTTCTGTACTATTCGTGTGTATATGTGGTTCTAATGGACATTCACATAAATAACACTCTTTTGTCCACTTAAGATACATTTAAAAACAAAAGGTTTTATCTTTTATATTACTCGCCTAAAGTGAAGCTATACGTTCTTTTAAGTTTTGTAAAGAACCACATCTTTTACTAACCTAAGTTATTTTATTTTTAGTAAAAATTAAGATGTCGCAATACTTTCTACCGACCGTGATTCAAACGAATTTTAGTGATACTAAAAATGTACTCACTAAAAAACATCAATCAAATATTCAGACTTATGATGACTGTTTACGTGTATCCAAAACATTGAAAACAAGTAAAAAAACACCAGAAGAAATGGCGTCAATTCTCGATAAAATGAGGAAAAAGAAACTTGAATCTCAAAAAACAAAACCGATACAAGTTTTAGATTCTGTACCCAAACAAGACACTTCTGAAACTCGCAATATATGTAAAGCATTTACATTATCAGGGAAAAAGTGTACATTCAAAGCGGTGTGTGGGGATTACTGCAAAAAACATAGAATAGATAATCAAGTGTTAGGAACTAGGCCAAAAATAAATATTTCCTTATTGTAAAAATGTTAGATCAAGAAACACTCAGACCTGTCATAATAGCTATGGCACTTTATCTTGCAATTTCAAAAATCGTACCAGAACTTCTTAAGAAACCAACCAATGTTAAATTTATTGATGATGTCGTCGCCATGCTCATTGCCCAGAGAGGCTCACTCATGTCCGGTGCCATCTTGACCGGTCTTATCACTTTCCTTACCAATTACATTAGCGACGAATTCCTGTAATACATTTTCTTTACACGTCAACATATGAGTCCTCGGATGTTCCATATACCTTATTTTATTTGTGTATGCATCTTCCATAAACTCACGTAATTGTTTTTCGTCTGGTTTACCCCATTCCATACCCACTTGATACAAAAAATCATCTTTTACGAGTTTTTGACGTTCACATTTTATCGTATATGGTGTTTTTATATATTCAGGTGCACCTCCGTAATCTGTTATAATGACGGGTTTATTGCGTAAAGCTGCTTCCACTGCACCCATACCAATACCTTCCGAACTCGAAAAACTTACATAACAATCACCCAGTGCGTGGATTTTTTCCATTTCTTCATCAGCAATAAGACCGTTTATAACTTCAACGTTTGGTATTTTTATTTGAATTGGTTGTTTACACGTTGCCTTAATCAAAAGACGTGTATCGGGTTTATTCATACGAACAAATGTTTCAATAATTTTATTAAAATTTTTTCTTGGATCCGTCACATTTCCGATGTGATAAAATGTGTACGGTCTATGATCAGGCACGTGTGCATGTATAATGTAAAAGTCCGTGTCTGGAAATTGTTTTTTAAACACTTTTCGACAAAATTCACTCGGTACGGCGATTCTATCAAAAAGTTTAAATAGTTTACCGTAATCTTCGTGTACGGTTTCGGTTTCACATATAGTCATACATGTAACGTGTTTGATTTTACGTTTAATTTCTGGTATTTTATCTAACCAGTGTGGTACAGGTAAAGCATAAATGAATGCACGTTCACACACAGGTATATCATTTTGAAGTTCAATGTACCGACTCCCAGGAAAAAGACCCATATATTTTTTACATTGTTGACCTATCCCACTCAAAAGAGGTGGACCGATGAATAACATTTAGTATAAAGATAATATTTCTTTTATATATATTACGCGATGGACTCTGTTAGAGAACAAATTGAAGAAGCACTTCAAAGATCAAAAATTCACAAAGAAACTGTCTATGGTATTCTTAGACAAATAGCTGATGCAATCGAACCACCAGCTGCTGCTCCAGTAAAGGCTGCTGCTCCAGTAAAGGCTACTGCTCCAGTAAAGGCTCCAGCTCCACCAGCTCCAGCTCCAGCCCCACCAGCTCCAGCTCCAGCTCCACCAGCACCAGCACCAGCACCAGCACCAGAAACACCAAAGAAAAAAGTTGTTAAACGTGTTGTTAAAAAGAAGGTTGTGGAATCGAAGGAGTAAATTTATTTTTTACAAATACAAATCCACCTATTAACATAGTTATGAAGAGTATTAAGTAACGCAAGGGGTACTTTTTCTTTTTTTCCTTCTCCATTTTTTCAATATCCTCCTTATCCGGAAGTTTTTTAACGTTAACGTTAAGATCCTCTATCTTCCCGATAAGTTTATGTAAAGCTTCTAGAATTTGAACTTCTCTGTTTATAGGTTTTTCTTTAACGTCTATAGTTGTAACTTCGAGAACCATGTACCATTCTGAATCCGGTTGTAAAGTAACATAATCTGTATCTTCTTGATATTCATATAACTTAAAATGAAGTTTTTGCATAGATATAGGATTAAATAAGTTTGTTTGTCTCTGGAATGCTTTCCACTGCTTATCTCTAACTATAGTATGTGAGCCATGATTATAATGTCTTTCGAGTGGTACACGTGCTAAAATTTGTCCATTACGTTCATCGAGTATCTGTGCACGTTTAGGTATATCTTCACATACTATATCAACATACTTCGCGACACTACTCACGTGAGTATCAGAATTTGGGGTATCCTGTCCGACTTGTGTCACGTAAAAATCGACTGGTTTTAGGCCACACACTTGCGTCATATCTTCTAGATGTAAATTTGATTCGAGTGTAAGATCTATACTAAACGTATTATTTGAACCATTTACAAATTTTGAATCTATAATTATATACTGAACCTTTTTAGGTAAGTCCTGGAGTGAAACCATCTTGTATTTAGTATATAAAAAAATAAACATAAATAATAGCAGTAATGTTTTCATTTTATTCGAGTGTCTGTAATTTGTTATCACCTCGATCAAAACCTGAAATAAAAACACAAAAACCTCCATCTATAAAAATGTGTGAAAATGACTATATCATATCTAAAAATGAAGCGAATGAGATAATCATTTTAGAGGTTCCTAAGAAACCTAAGTTTACATACTTCTAATAAAATGTATAAAAAAATGAAATGGACGACTACATTGCCTTACACACGTACGACTATAAACTCTCGTTTTGTCAAGCGACAAACGAACTCCCGGGTGACATGCAAAGACTCGTATGGGAAAAACTTAATGCGTACGAATCACGTGATCTCGTGTGCCCGGGAGCCCCTCAACGAACCTCCCGAAATTCACGATTCTCAAAGGAGAGACTCGAAACTTTGGTTAACCGGTGGAGAGAACAGTGGGGCGAACCTACTTCGTGAACGCATGAATATATTGGCACGTGAACAGCTTTATTTTGATGATTACGAAAGTAGTGAATATGATTCATATTCACTCATACTTTATAAACTTCTACTTGAGGATCTTACGTATCAAAGACGTGAACTACAATATTCTACAATCTTTGGTGATAAATGGAGAAAATCGTCTACAAATAAAATAGATTTAACCAATATTCAAATTAGTATACACGAAGTTGAACAGAGGTGTAATAATTTTAAAATAAAAGAACGAAAGTTTAAGAAAAAGTATTTTCAAGATGAAAACTATATTATTAAAGGTATAGATATAGAGTAAATAAATTGTAATGTTGAGTATAATAAACCCATACACTAAAACCATTAGAATATCGTGCCCCACTAAACGTAAAGAAGGTATAGCGGAATATGAAAAAATAAAAGATAAAATTAAAAAGTCAACTTTACAATACGGTGTTGCTGTTTCGACATACCATTTTATTTTTCATACACCCGTTGACGGTGTTTCCGCAAGTTTAGGAACAATCGCATCTTATATGTATGTCGATTCACTCTCCTCATACGTCGACAATATAGAAAAATTACCCGGTTTGAATAAACGATTACTCTTACCGACGTGTCTCGCATTAGCCGAATCTGTATGGAATTCTAATGATTTACCATTCGATTTTAATATGGGGGCAACTTTATTTGGGTTTTTAGCGTATAAAATGGCATTTTATCAAATCGTGGCCGAAGAAATATTGATGTACAGTGAAGACCTAAGTGATATAGACCAACTATAATAAGTATAATAAAAAAAATGTCTTCTCTCATTTATGAACTTACAAAACAATCTGTCAGTCTCGAAAGACTTGACAAACTTGACGGTGTTCTTTCGAGTTTTCGAAACGATCAATTTTCAACTGGTACACCTTCTCAAGTATACGGTGTTAAACCGAAACACAATTTTCCAATTGAGTGTAACCCCAAAGAACTTGATCATATTGCGTATATTGGTATATCCGCATTCAACGATAAACTTCACTTAGTGGACTTTATGTATGAAGAGAAATACGAAGATGGTAGTCGAATGGGTATTATTGAACCATCATTACGGATGTTGTCAAAAGATAAATTGGGTACTATGATTGCTCCACGACACGTCCCGGAAGAATGGGTCGAGTTCTGGATGAATTACTTTAAAAAAGAATTTAATTGTCAAAAAACCCTTCTACAATTTGTTGAAAAAAATAACCTTCACGGAAGTGTTGACTGGACGGAACTTTATAACTCGTTCCCCGAAAATATGGACTTAAAACTTAGCAACTAATGTGTAATATAATACGATGAGCCTTACTTACGAACTCCTTAAAAACTGTACCACGATTGTCGAACTTTTCGACGTTAACGAACTCTTCTCTGAATTAGCCGGTGAAAAATGTAAAGTATACGGTTTACGCGCTGATTTTGGGTACCCCGCACACCTTATTCCTAAAAGTACGTATAAGTATATTGCCTATATTGGTATTTCTAATAGAAAATTGGAAACATCGTACGGTCAAGCCCAATTTATTGAATTTTATTACGAACCTAATGATATTGGTATTTTGGAACACTTTTTTGATATGTACCTCGAAAGTGAAAAAGATATTCTTAAACAGTGTGGCTATAAAGGTGACGAAGAATTTACCGTCGAACTTTTCCCGAGTAAAATCACGAAAAAGAACCTTATGTTTTGGAAATGGTATTTAGATGAACAATACGGTGTTAACGATAGGATTTCCTTACGTGATTTCCTTGACGATTATGAAATTACGTACCAAATCGACCACGATCGATTATACGATCATTTACCAGAAAATATTGACGATTTGGATAATGAGAGTGAATATAATTCGGAATCTGAATCTGAACTTGAAGAAGGTGAAATAAGAACCTAAGTACGAGATTATAAAATAATCGAGAAAAAAAAATGCGTCCAAACTGTGTATACGAAAACTGTCTCTGTCGCCAAGGAAAAAACGGGTTTTGTGTAAAACATCGTGATATTGGTGAAGCCGTAGAAGCCCTTTTACTTTTAAGAAAAAATAACAAACCTAAGTTGTAATGAAACAAAATAAAAAATTAATATATTAAAAATGGACGCTCTTACATCGTTAATGCAAACGCTCGACCTCAATTCTAAGATAATTTCTGAAGGCGATTATCTTAAAATGTGTGATTCGATCAAAAAGATTCACGACTATATCAAATACGAAACCGAATCTGATAGTGATGATGAAGAAGAATTTAGAATTCGTCGTGTTGATATACCCATACCCTTTTCTCCGATGCCTCGTCTCCCACCATTTGGAGATAACCTTGATGATCTTACGATATACGATACGGTAACACCACCACAATCAAGACGTGGGGATTATGTACACCCCGACTTACCGGAGATACAAACACCACCACCTGTTCCTGAACAGATACGCGATTACGAACTTGAAGATGAGCTTATGGAAGTAAATAGACTAATCCACGAGACGTTTAAAAAAATGGAAAAACTAAAACATAGACGAAACGTGACGAACTTTGTTCGCCAAGAAGCTGTGAAACGACGCGCACGGGAACTCGGTATTCGATTATCTCGATATACGATTGGTTCACTTTTAGATTCAGGACACGACGTTGGTAATGTACGTATGTTCTTCAAGGATTACCTTGAAGACTATAACGATGATATTGATAGACAACACGAAGAATTATCCGAGACGTTGAAGGAACTCGAATACGATAAAACAGCTATAATAGATGAACTTATAAACTTTTAATTGAATATCATTTTACACCACTTTTCGTTAATGTTTCCGAAAGGTGAATACTCAAACAATAAATGTACCAATGCTCCTGAAATAATTAAAACACCCATGCCTTTATAGATATATTTTGTAAGACCCGTGAACAAACCTTGTAACATGAGACCAATGAAGAGAGCTTCCATCAGGACGGTGGTAAATGGTCGCATTTTTTATATATTAGTATAGTATATAAAAAAATGGATTACCAAGGAATTGGAATGTTACTAACTGTCGTCGCCTTTATGGCCATCTTCATAAGTGTACTGGTCAGTAGATCTAAAACGTCGAATAAGAATGCAAGTCTCGCCGGACCAGAAATTGAAATGAAAGAAGAATAAACTAATTTAAAAATATTATCTCGTGATATATAAAATGATACTCTTATTAGCTATCATTCTATTTATCATTTTTTTGATTTATAGTATAAAACCCAGCAAGAGTGAAGAGTATACACTCGAGGGTCTTAAACTTTCGTGGGCGAATAAGGCGAGTATCGAAGGGGTTGTTACGAAATGGATCGTTACTCTGAAAGATTCATCGGGAAGCGTGATTCACACGTATGAAAACAGTGATGCGGGTAACCTTAAAGACTTTACGGATGTGACCATGAACATAGTAGACAAAAAAGAGTTCGATGACAAAATTATTGGTAATAATACACTTGAATTGTACTATAACGAAACTAAAGACGGTAATAAATTGTATACGAAAACCGTAACTTTTACACAAGACGATTTTGGGATGGCATTAGATACGAGTAATCTTGAAGAAATTGATATACCTGAACCTGAAACTTTCACATACGAACTTATCATGAATAAAAAGAATACTTCTTTAGGAATACACATTGAGTACATAAAACTCGACGGTGTTTTAGCGACAAAGGCACAAACGACTATACACAAAAATCCTAATAGAAACAATAAACCTGATAATATGTTTAGTATTGGAAGTGGTACAGAAAATTACTCGTCATGGAACGCGAATGGTCACAATGTAGGCGATAAGATATTTACCATTGTATCCAATAAAAAGGTTGATAAAATGGATATAGTATATACACGACCTCGATATGCACCCGGTTGGATAATAAAAGAGAACGGGGTTACGAAAATTACAGAAACGTCTAATAGAGGTGGTAATACTGAACCTAGACCCGTCGTATATACGTACGATATAAAGAACGGTAAATCATCACCCTTTACAATTCCTCACCAAATCCCACGTGCGGCTCCCGGTGGGTGGTGTAATCACGGGAACTCAGTTCACCAAGACGTTCCGGGGTGTGGACGTATATGTTCTGATAGTAATACTGTTGGACGTAAAGATAAGGGTACATGGGGGTCGTGGGATGCTTATCCAGGTAGTGTCGAATGCCCTGCAGCTAAACTTGATGAGGTGTACCAGTTCATCAATGGTAAACGTAGTTTGAGGGTTGGTAAATATAGTGAGGCGCCGCCAGACCCGATGAAACAATTTACCACGGGTGAACAACTTTATATTAAAGGGGGTAGAGATGGGAAATATTGTGCAGATGAAGGTAATACCATTAAATGTAATAGAAATGGTATAGGGGGTTGGGAAAAGTTTAGATTTAAAAAGAATAGCGATGGTACATATTCGTTTAAAGGGGGTAGAAATAATAAATTTTGTGCAGATGAAGGTAATACCATTAAATGTAATAGAAATGGTATAGGGGGTTGGGAAAAGTTTAAAATTAACAAGAATAGTGATGGTACATATTCGTTTAAAGGGGGTAAAAATGGGAAATATTGTGCAGATGAAGGTAATACCATTAAATGTAATAGAAGTGGTATAGGGGGTTGGGAAAAGTTTAAAATTGGAAAAATATAAACATATTCAAAAAAAATATATACCACTAATAAAAGAAACACCGATATGGCAAAAAAAGTTGCTATACTCGGACTATTTGCTTTATTAGTTGTAATCATTGTCGGTATAGCTTTGACCGTTTACTTTACTACTAAAAAAAGTGGTGAAGAAACATCAGACAAACCCGAAATTACATTAGATGCGGCATCTAAAAATTTAAATCCACGTGGTGATGGTACCGACGGGGATGCGACGGTAGATACATCAGAAGGATACAAAATTGAATATGCTACAGGCGACGATTCAGGAAACGAAAGTATTGATGTGAAAATAACATGGACGACGGGTATGGGTTTTGATGCTGTATCAAAACTTATTTTTAGACGTGAAATTGGGGGTACCAAAGTTCAGGAGGATATAGTTTATGATTCAGGAACAGGGATTGAAAATAATAGTAATGGTGAAATAACTTTTAAAGGCGTGAATTTAACAGATTCGAGTAAAAGTGTCGTTGGTGTGAATAAGGTATCTGTTTGGTACAATAGTGTAAGTGACGATACGTTTTTAGTTGATACGGGTGACCAGATCAAAATCGAACAAAGTGATATTGATACAACCCTCAATTTAACTGAAGTCCAGGAAGTTGCCATCCCAATTACAATCGCGAGTGATTCGTTTAAATTTGAAATATTAGGTAAGGAAACACTTTACTTGATTGAAGAGTTTAACCAATGTTTTAAAATGAAAGAATTGGACGGCGGTAAAGTTCAGTTTATTAATTTAATTACTGGTAATCCCGATAAGTTATGGGATAATACTGACGCGTATAGACTTAAAAAGTATAAGGATGGGTACATGTTAGGACACCCAGACCATGAGAGAAAAGAAGTTTTGGTAAGAAAAGTATTAACAAAAGAAGATATTAATTGGGGTGGAAAGATGATTCAACATAAACCAACGTTTAAAAAATTAAACAAAATGAAGAAAGACGAGTATGCACGCGCATTGTTCCATTTAGAACCCGTGCGTACAGCTATACGGTCGGATAGGAACGATGGAAAAATGGTACCCGGTGATGATTATAGATCACCGAGTGATACGTTTAGATTTAAACAAACAAGTGATAAAGTTGCTTTAGCTTTATATGATAACACACAGAAAGCGGATATCTGGGCAGCGGCACAAGGCCCAGCACCTTTTAATAAGCCATGTGATACGCCTACATTACAAAGTGACGGTAACTTTTTAATGAAAGTAACAGGTAGTCAAGATGATTGGGGGTATAGAAGTGATACATGGAGTTTGGGTAGCGGTAACGG
>Ga0208792_1000810_pt1 | contig 11057 bp, 8 predicted proteins | sample 14_taG_FD_184087 | JGI IMG/M metagenome (GOLD analysis project Ga0208792, IMG submission 184087) | Marine viral communities from the Subarctic Pacific Ocean - 14_ETSP_OMZ_AT15311 metaG (SPAdes) (version 2) | ecosystem: Environmental > Aquatic > Marine > Oceanic | place: Pacific Ocean | collected...
ATTGAATAGTTCTCCAACATAATTAGGTAGGTTATAGGATTGTCCTTGACCTGTAATTGCACCCATTTTAAATTCTCCTTTTTATTGTTTAGTTAATGGACTAATTCTTTTCATCCATTAGGGCTTTAAGTTTTTCTACTTTGAGAGCTGAACTTGTTTGCCAATCACCATCAGCTTGTGCTTGATTTATTTGGTCATCAATGCCTACAGGCTCAACTGGTACTGATGCTTCAATTACAGTATCTAAACTTTCTTGGCTTGTTACGACTCTTGACCTTTGAGCAGCTTGTGGACTTTCTTCGGTAGGGGTTTCTGAGCCCCAGCCATAGTTGTCAGCAGCAAATTGCTTTATAGAATCAGAATCTAATTCACCTTTATACAAGTCTTTTAATGCTTTACCTTGTCCAGAGCTAGGGTCAAAACCTGCATCTTTAATGGCATTACCCATCTGTACAGATTTATATTCTTTCTCTACACCTTCAAGTTCTTTAATGCGTTCACGCATTGCCTTGATAGCATTGTTATCATCTTGTGTGTTTTCCACTGTATTCTCTACTTCGTTTTCCATATTCTCTCCTCTCCCAGTTTCTACTAACTGCATTACCCTGGGGAATGTAATGCGATAGGCGACAAATTACAATTAAAGTACAAATGAGAATTGTCAGCCACTTCTAGCTGTACCGATACTAAGCGATTTGTAATACTCAGCTTACACGCTTGTAATAAGCTGGAGGGTGCAGCGTCTATTTAGCCGAGGCTACCAGGCTATACTTTATATTGTACCACTATATGTTGTATGTACAAGGATTAAAGTTCAGATAATCCTGTAATTCTACGTCCTGTTCTAGCAGCACCGGTTGTTGGTGAAAACTCTGACGCTTGTTCTTGTTCAAGTAATCTTATTTGTTCTATTTCTTCAGGACTTTGGAATACTGCAGCTTCTGTAAACTCTTCTAATCCAAATTGTTCTTCAGCTTCAACACCACGCTCAGCTTGTAAGGATTGTATTGTAGGTAGTTGTGCTTCTGCAGATGCAAATATCTGTCTTGCTTGTGCTTGTGATACACCAGCTCTTTGCAGTCTTGTAGCAAATTCAGTAGAGATATCAAATCCTGCTCTAGCAGCTTCACCACCGATTTGTGCAGATGTTATTCTTCCTGAAACAATCTCTTCACCTACAGTTGGGTCTAAAGCACCCATAAATATAGACTCTGGTGTTAGCTCTAATCCGAACTCCGTTGCATAAAACTCTTGTACTTGTGGTATGTTTTCTTGTATTCCTTTATATACAGTATCTATTCTTTGTGCAAATTCACGAGCAGATACTTCACCTTCAATTAGTCCAGTAAGTCTTTCTTGAAGTAATGTTACTGATGTATCTCTAGGAATACCATATTCAGATAAAGTACCTATATAACTTTCTTTTAATCCTGTGTATGTAACTTCATCAAACTTGACTGTACCATCTGGTCTTTTATTTCCAGGGAACTCAGCTTCATAAACATCTGTCTTTCTTACATTTGATATAGCAACATTGGGGTCACCTGTCTTAGCCCACTCTGATGCAAATAAATCTAAAACATTAGGTGGTAAATTAGGATATAAACTTTCTGCTAATTCAAGATAAGTTGCCATTATACGTTAACTCCTGTCTGTGATACTGAACCTTGACCTAAAGCATTCTGTAATGCTTTACTTGCATCAATGCTTACTTGATTAATATTTTGCTCTAAACCTTTTTCTCTAAGAGTTGTTTGTGCTGTAGAATAATCATTACTCTTAACCATCTCTTGCCACCATCCTTGTGTTTCATCTGCTGTCTGACCCCATACAGAAGTTGTTAAGTTTCTCCAAGGTCTTGCAATATCTTCATAAGTAAGTTCTGGATTAGTGTAATTACTAAACGCAGCAAGTCTAGATTGTTTTAAAGAATTAACTAAAGCGTCTTCATAGTCTGGGTCATCTCTTAATCTACCTGCTATAGATGCAACTTCATCCTGAGTTAAAGAACCTAAAGATGGTCCTAACCATTTTCTGTACAACTCTACAACTTCTTTTTCTCTTGCTGCAGTTCTATCTACATCACCAAAACCAGATGTAGATATAAGATTAAGCATATCAGTATCTCTTTCTCCAGTTTTGTATGGGTCAGCAAACAACTGTAATTGTTCTGCTGTTTTTAAATCTGACCAAGTACCAGTAATATTTTGGCTAGTAACCCACTGTATTAAACCGTCTGGTACATTTGATACTCCTAAACCTTGTAATTGATTTTTGTAATAAAGTTCTAGGTCATCTCTTTGTCTTTGTGCTTCTGCAGGGTCAGATAGCTCTATGTCCATCCAATCTCTTTCTGCCTGGTTATGTGTTTGATACCAGGTAGTTGCTCTCCACTCTGATTCAGATATATCTCTATTTTCTAAAGCAGCTTCTGCTTGCAGCTCTATAAACTCATTGTCTAGTAACCAAGGTCTAAGTAAAGCTTCTTCTTTGTAAGTCTCAACAAAAGAAGCAAAGGGGTCACTATCCATACCAATAAGTTGATTAGTATTACCAGCTAATATAGCTGTAGTATCAAACCAACTTTTACTTGGTGAACCATTAGGTCCTTTATATTCAAAACCCTCTGTAAGTAATCCTGCTTCAAACAAATCATTCCCAACAACATCATAAGCCATCCATATTGTACTTCCTGTGTATAGGTCTCCTGCACCAGGAACAGCATACGCTAAATACAATGTTCCTTCTACATCCCATACTTCTGCACCTACTGGTATATTATTAAGTTCTACTGGGTCTAAATTATCAGGGACAAATGTTTTATCTATATCATCATCAGTACCATCATCAGTACCATCATCAGTACCACCTGCAGGTGGTAGAATTATTGGTGCATCCTCTGGTTTAAATATAGGTTTACTTTCTGCACCTTCACTTGTTAAAGGAAATGTTGGAGTAGATATATTATTGTTTGCTGATACTTGTGCTTCTGCTATTACTTGTTTAGGGTCAACATTTGGTGCAAAATCAAAAGTAACTCCTGTATATACTGGGTCTTTAGCTCCCTCAGAATCTTTAATAACAACTTCAACAGGTTTGTTAGGAGCAAAATCAAAAGTAACTTCGTTTGGTGATACTGCTTGTGTAATCTTTTTTTCTACTTTAGTTACTTCTTTTGTGTTAGTTTCCATTTGACGCAGAAGTTTTACAGCATCAGTAGTTTTATCTCTACTTGGTAGATTTAATAAATTGTCTGCAATGTTCATTGCAGCACTAATTTCATCTTGATTAAATTGCGTAACTGGTTGTCTTAAACCTTGTTTTTCAGGTGGTTCACTACCTCTCAATTGTGAATCTATATCTATATCTTCTACAGCATCTTTAACAGAACCTGATTTTTGATTAGATTCAATTTTTTTAGCAATATAATATAAAGCTAAATCACCTACATACTTATCACCTGTGTATGGCATTATCTAATCTCCCTTGCTGAACCAGGTGTTTTATTAACAACACCTCTATTAGCTTCTGGTACTAAAGAAGAAAACAATTTAGCAATCATTTTTTCTTCTCTACCCATAGGTCCTTGATTAGGAGTATTAATATCTCTAGCAACAAATTCAGGTTCTTCTGGTATTAAAGGACCAGGTATAAAACCATCTTCCGGAACAGGTATGCCTCTGTCGTATGAATCATCATCTACAACTTGTGTCGTGCCTAATGTAGATTCTGGTTTTATAGATATCTCTTTATCTAATTTAGTTTTAAATTTACTTAAATCATTTTGTATATTTTGTGGCATAGACTCTATTGTCTCTTCACCAGTTTTAATTTTCATTGCTCTACCAGGTCCACCAAACCAAGCTACTCTTACTAAATCCCAAGAGTTATATCTTTTAAAATAAGTTTCAGCTAAATTTTTAGCTATCTTATCCTGTACTGCTGGGTCTTGCCATTCATCTTTTCTAAAATCAAAATTAGTTAATCCTGCATCTTTTGCAAATTTATTAAAATCTATATCTAATAATCCATATGCACCTAGTGCTTGTGCTACAACTACAGGTCTTCCATTTTTTTGTTTAGTAACAAAACCTAACTCATTAAATTGTTTAACTTTGTATGCTCTTTCTGACTCTGTTCCATAGATGTAAATATCTACAGGTGTATGTAATGTTTGATAAGGTTGCTTTTGACCTTCAGTCTCTACAAGTTTAATAGCTTTTAAAGCTGTATCTATTAGTGATGGGTTTATATCTGGATTCATTTCTTCTGCCATAATATTACCTTGGTCTCCTAGAAATGTTATTAATAATACGCAAACGGCTATTTTGTATATCTTCACCAGCTTGTAACGCTTCTTGTTCTTTTTGCGTAACTTTATCAAAGGTTGATAATAACTCTGCACCTGGGTCAATTTGTTCTCCTACATCCATTTGTGGTTCAAACTCTGTTGAATACATATCCAGTGTAACAGGTGTTGCATCAGGTAAGTCTTGTGGTGTTGCCTGACCGTATGCTTTTCTTGCTTCAGCATCATATACATCATATAATAATCCTACTTCATATTCTTTAGGGTCACGACCTAATCTTTGTTTAAATAAACCTTTTACATCTTGAGCTATTGAGTCATAGTTAGGTGGTAAATAAGGTTGTATATTTTGATAGCTAGGTAAAGGATTGTCAATATAACTCTTTAAAGCTTGTTTCCATCCTTGTTCTGCTTTACCAACACCCATAATATTTGCTAGAGTCATAACATCTTTCATAGCATCACCATCAACTTCTGGGTCAAAGAAACCAGGTCTAAAACTCCTACCTACTTTTTTACCTAACAAACCTGCATTAACTAAGTCTGCTTGTAAATTTCTTATTTCATTTGGTGTCATATCTACAAATGTATTATTGTCACCTACTTGATAAAAGTTATTAGGTATTGCTCCAATAGTTGTTTCTTGTCCTTGGTAAACAATTTGTTGTGCTGGGTCTACACCTATAAACTGTGTAGGTTCAGCAATACTCAATCCTACTGCTTGTCTAAAAGCTTCGTCATCATCAAAGTATTCTACTGGTGTACCTTTACCAACGATAGTCACATACTCTCCAAGACCTAAAGTTATAGCATATTGTGCTGCTTCCTCAGTAGTGGTAGCAGAATATAAAGCATCTATCTGGTCTTGTGATAAATAAGGTGGAGCTTCTCCTGGTCTTAGAGGTGTTTGTATCCAGCCTAATAAATTTTCTACAAATGTTTGTTTGTCCATTATCCTTCTCCAGCGATTATGTTATCTTTAAATTCGCCTTGTAATTCTGATTTTAACAGGTTTTGGTAAACAGAATTGAATTGTGGATATTGTACAACTAAATACTCACCATAATTTCTTAACAATTCTCTCATACCTACGTAGTTATCTGATTGTTTCCATACAGTTTTACTACCTGTTGCTTTCTCTACTTCATCAATAATAATTTGTCTGCGTCTTAAGTATGCTTGTAATCCTTTAATAGCTTGGTATTCAGATAGTCTTGGGTCTTTAGCCATACGTTCTAATTCTTCTATCTGCATATTTATTGTAGGTCTTTCTGGTAAACCAACAATAGTATCAAATCCATAACCCCAGTATGTCTGTGCTAAGTTGTCTTGATATTGTTTTTTCAATGCTCTTGCTTGTGCAGAGTTGTCATTCTCAATACCGATATCTCTTTGCCATTGTGTAAACTCTACAAAGCCTTTTATCTTTGCTTGTAATGCTGCGTGTTGTCTTGGGCTTCTAGGTACTGCTGCACCTTCTAAATAGTTATCTTTGATTTGACCCCAAGATAAATCAGAATATGTAGGTTCTGGATTTGCATAGAAAGCAACCAGTGGATATTCTTTGTAAATATCTTCACTCTCCTGTAACCACTTACTACCTTCTTTAGTAACAGGTCTCTTCATTACAGTAGAAGTTTTACCAACAGTTAGTGAGATTGGATTGATACCATACTTCTCTATAAATATTCTTGTAGCTTCAGTATCATCTCCAAGTACTTCTTTTTTAATATCTCTGTAATCATCAGCTAATGTTTGGAAAAAATAAAAATCACCATTCTCTGTTTCAAGTTCATATAATGGACTACCTGTACCAGCAGGTCCTATAAACTGAGAAGCAAATCTTACTAAATACACATACTTAGCTTGTTGCACAGCTTTTTCTAAACCATCTTCTCTATCTTCAGGTCTATCAGAAATAATACCTGCATAAATCATCGCTCTATAAGTATCCATAACTGTATTACCAAAGGCTCCAACTGTGTTTTCATCTTTAGGTAAAACAACTTTAGATAGTTTTTCTAACCACGCTGGATATGCACCAGCAGCTTTTGCAAACTCTACAGGGTCTGTAATATCAGGTGGTTCAAAATCACCAAATATCATTTTGTTAATAAAACCTTCTTCTGGATAATTCTTAAATAAATAAGAAGCAGGTAAACGAACAACTGGTCCAACACCTGGAAGAACAGATGCAGCTAAGTTTACAGAAGAAGCGTATACAGGTAAGTTAACTTTTACATTGTCGCTATCTCCACCTAACATCCAATTTTCTACTAAGCCTTCTCCTGGATAACCAAATACCATTTCACCATTTGTTGGGTTTGCATAGAAGAATCCTTTAGTTCCTTCTGAGTCAAATACAGGATTAGGTTTTATTCCTGATAAAGACAACTGTGCTGGTCTAGTAGCAAACTGTAAATTAGCTTTTGTTAGTCTTCCCCAAGTTTGGAATATTTCTTGATATGCACCACCGAATGGAAAGATAATTCTTGTTGTTTCCCAGAAATCACCTTTTTTAGATATGTCATATAAAAGATTTAATGTTTGCTCTGTCGCTTTAGCTGTAGCTAATTTGCTAATAAGCTCTGCATCTTTAATTCCTTTAGCTCCTGCAGAAGGTGTGTTCTCCATTTGTTTAAGTATTTTTTTACTTACACCATCTTTTTTAGCACCTGCCATAATTATTTGTTTTACTTTTTCTGAGCTGATAGCAATAAGTTTTGTTGAGTTTTCATAATAAAAACCGAACATAGCTGGACTTCTTGTTAAGGTGTTAGCAGGTTGTTGTGATAGCCATTTAAAACCAAGTGATGTTGCTTTGTCCCATTTCCCTTTTCTAAGAGCTGTAACATCTTCTGGTACTTTTACTAAATATTCGTCTGGAAGTATTTGTTTTGGTGGAAATTTATTTAAAAATAATGCTTCAGCTTTTTTTTCTGCTTCTATTACTTCATCGTAAATAGCTTTTTGTACTGTCTCATCTCCAGTTCTAAATCTTTTAATTGTTAATTCATCTACTTTTCCTATAGTAGATAAATTCAAGTCAACTTCAACACCATCTTTAGATATAAATTTTCTTGTAGCAAGAGTCTGCAGTAATTCATCATTTGCCGGAGAAACAATCCACTCTACTGTAGGTGTCACAGCTTGTGCAGACCTATCTATAACTTTACCTCCTAGAACACCGTGTAATTCAGCTCTCTGTTTGTAAACAAAATCAGTAACTAACTCATCATAAACTTTTGCATCTACAGGTGTTGTTCTTAATATAGCCATAGGGTTACCATCGCCTCCAGTAACATTTATCATTGTATCTCTTAAAGGATTGCCTTCTGTTTTTAATTCTTTTATTAATTTTGTATAAGCTACTTCTTTATTTTCAGTAAGACTTGATTCAATAAAAGCAATTCTTCTAGCTATAGCATCTTCTGCAGTACCAGCAAAATCAGCATAAAATGCTTTATTAAAACCTGAAAATTCTTTACCTTTTAATTTATATCCATCAGCAATTTGATTATTTCTACCAACATTTTTTAATTGTCTATCTGTATAACCTTGTCCTATTTGTACTTTTCCTAAACCTAATTTATAAATTTGACTACCTGGTAAAAAACCTTCAGCATTTTTGTATGTTCCTGCCATAAGATTTGATATATATTGTATCGGATGTTTATAGGCAGAGTTAATACCACTTGCAGCAAGTCGTGCCTGTTCTTCCATTTGCACTCGTACTAAATAAGCTACTCTAAGTAGAGCTAATGGTTTAAAGATACTTGAATAATAATTATCAAATACTGTTGATACTGCTGACTCACCTATTATATCTATTGCTTTACCTATTTGATTACTAAAACTTTTTTGGAACGCTCTATCTGCTTTAATTACTGCAGATGGTGCAGGTAACGTTATTGATGTAACTAAATGATTTTCAAATGTAGGATAACGATAACTTGTTCTAAATAAGTCTTCTGCTGTTTTTTCTGTAACTCCAAGTGTTTCTGTTTGATATTTTATAAATTCTTTTTTAAAAGACACTGGCATAGATACATCCATACTTCCATAGTATCTTCCTATATCTTGAGCATCTTCTAAATATCCTGCTGATGCTTTTGTTGATAACTCTACATATTTTTCTGTTTCTGCAGAGGAAATACCTTTTGCTTTCAATTGTTTAAGTTTCCAATCTCTTTGTCTTAGTAAATCACTTTTGATTGAACCTGCAACAAAGTTAGCTCTAGCTAATTGATTGTCACCAATTTTCGCAATACCATCAAGTAAATTATTAACTCTTGCATTTCTTACATTTTCTTCTACACCAGAAAAACTCATATACTTTACATAGTTAGTCATAAGATAATCTAGGTTATTGACATCAAGTTGTGTGTTGTCGTACACTTGACCAAATTGTCTTTGTCCGTCAAAACCAAAACTGCTTTGTTTTCCAAATGTATCACTCATCACTTTTCTAAACCTACCAACTTTTTTTACTGAGGGTACTGCCATATCAGTTGCTGCAGCTAAAATATTAGGTTTAAGTAGTTTTCTTACTGCGTCAGCTTTAGCTATTGGGTCAGTTAACTTACCACGTTTATCTATAACTGATAATTTTTTATAAAAATCTGTAAATTGTTTTGAACCATATCCTGTACCTGCTTCTGATAATCTAGTCAAACTAAAGTTAGATTGTTCTAATATAGTTGCCGGATTTTTTCTATTGTCAAACATCCAAGTTAAGAAAGGTATCATTTCTTCACTAGCTAAATAATCTTCTACAGATTTTTGTTTTGCAACTTTTTGCAATCCTTTTTCTAAAAATCCCATATTGTCAGCTTGTTCAGTAGTTAAAGCAGCAAATGTTTTTTGTTCTCCTAAACCAAATTTACTTGCTCTAGCTGAAACAGCAGATACTCCTTTAAGGACTCTGTTAGCTGGGTCAGCATACCAGTTAAGTGCTAAGTCAATAACCCCTGTCATAAAATCATACGCTTCAGTTTGTGGACTAGCTATAAACTCAAATGGTTTAAATAAAAATCTACCTGGAGTTACAGTAGGAACAACACCTCTTGCTCGTAATGCTTCTGCTCTAGCTCCAGTAAATTGTATTTTGTTTTCAGCTTCTTCAATATATTCTTCAAATATTGGTTTACCTAGTTGTTGCAAAGCTATAGCTCTAGCTACATCTGGTACTACTCCTTCATCAATAAGTTGTTGATATGTTGCTGTCTCTTCAGGGTCAGAACGAACAGATAAGAAACCGTCACCAATATCTACACTTCTACCTTCTTTTCTTGCTGTAACATATCTTGAAAGAGGGTCATCTACATCAGCTTCATTCCAAGCTTCTTTCAAATTTGCAGCCCTGTCAGATTGTAAAAGCTCTGCAGCTCTAGCTGCTCTAGGTATTGTATTTTCCCAAGCCCATAAAAAACCACTACCTACAGCTTTTAGAAGAAGGGTTGGTATACCTACATCAGTAGTTACACCTATGTTTTGGTAAGTTGCACTTTTTAATTTACTCCAAGTACCTTGGTCTCTTTCATTTACTCTTTGTTGTATTTGGTCAAAAAAATCATTATCTATATTTTGTTCAGCTGCAGTTCTAAGCATTGGACCAGGTACATTGTATGCTTTTTGATTTAAACTAGAAAACTGTTTAGCAACTTCTGGAGTAACTTTTTTCTTTACCTTTAGTAAATCGTTTACTATATCTTCTGAATATAAGCCAATTCCCATATCAAATTATATATGCAAGTAATGAATCATCTCCCGATTCTAGCCAAGACTGGTAAGCAAAATCGTTAAAATTAAATTTAGTAGCTGGTGTTGGACCAGGACCAGGACCTATTGACATACCAGCAGTGACTGTTTCATCTTTAAATTTAGTTGGTCCGAATGCCTCTATATCAGTTTGACCTCTTGTAGGTACAGGTATTTTTGTTTTAGCTATTGACGCATCTGGCAAACCACCAGTTGCTTCTACTTGTTCTTTTATGTCAACACCTTCACCATAAGTAGTACCTGCAGTAAGACCAGAAACCATACCTCCAGGATTTCTTCCTGGATTGTCAGTAAGATAATTGTTTCTAATTTTTTTCATTCTAACCATTACTCTTCCTCCTCTTCAAAAAATTGGAATGCAGAACTAATGACCATATAACCAAATGGAAAAACCATTGGTGGTAGTTGGTCTATATACATTTTACCTTTAGGTTTAAATACATCTTCTTCTAAGATTATGTCATCACCTAATTCATCTACATCAACTAAGCAGAAATCTACTATATCTTCAAATTTTTTATTTATAGACATTACCCACCTAAACCTTGTAGTACTTGTGCTATACCAGGTGGAGGACCTTGTGGTGGCAAGGCACCTCCTTCTGGTAAACCTTGTCCAAGTAATTCTTGTTCTGGTTGTGGTATCTCTGGCTCTTCTGCTGTAAAGAACTTATCTAGGATATTTTGCATATCATCTGGATTCTTTCTTATCTGCACAACAGCCATAGTTGCTTTAGGGTCGCCCTGTTGGGCTTGTGCTAACAATGTATCAAACAATACACTGTCTGCTTTTTCTTTTGTAATTCTATCGTTAACTCTAACAAGGTTATCTAAACCATCTAGGTTCTCTTGTAATGTTTGTCTGTCAATAATACCAGCTTGTAGTAACTGTAATCCTGTCACTATCTTCTGTGGTTCATCATAACCAGCCATAGCTCCATACACTCTTCGTGTTTTGTAAGAAGTTA